>JACCDV010232504.1_pt1 | contig 17570 bp, 14 predicted proteins | sample 7446131 | NCBI WGS metagenome assembly JACCDV01 (sample SAMN15323448, study PRJNA562643) | freshwater metagenome | isolation source: river surface water | place: USA:Blue River Watershed | collected 2017-08-17 | reverse complement strand
TCGTGGTCGCCAAAAAGATTGGCTTTACTGGTGGTGGTATGGCAATTTCGATGGCAGAAAAGGCACGCGGTAAAATGCAAGGCTATGTGGGTGGTGCCGCCTTTGGGGCCGCTGCGATGGCAGGACGTAACACTCTTGGTGTAGCGGCTAACAATCTCCAAAATAGTGAGCGTATGAAAGACCTGGCCGCTCGTGGCGGACGTTTAGGTAAAATGGCTTATTCGGGTGTTGGTAAAGTCGCTGACAGTAGTATGGACGCAAGAAAGGTGGGTGGTCTTGGTAAAAAGCTTGGAGTTGGTGAAGGTCGAAAGGGAGGTATCGCGACCATCGTTAAGGAACAAAAAGAAGCTGATGAAAAGTTCCTCAAGGCGCTTGGTACACGCAGTTATGATGATACAACGGAAGGTAAAGCACAACTTAACGCCATTGCCAACTTAAAAGAAGGACTTAAAAGTGCCACTGATCCTGCTCAAAAAGCACATATGGAAGCGCAGTTGATAAAATGGCAAGGAGAGTACGATGGGGGGAAGAAAAAATGGGGTCCAGAAGAAGAGTACAAGTACCAACTTAATTATATTAACGCTCTTGAAAAGTGGCAGAAATGGCAAAAATTTGCCACGACAGGGGCAACTGTTTTGGCAGCAGGAGCCGCTACTGGAGGTATTGGATTAGCAGCAGGAGTCGCGGCCGGAACTGTAGCAGGAACTGCTAGTATGGGTTCTGGCTACCGTAGTAAAAAATCAGCTGCTGGCCTTCGTAAGGACTACGGAAAAGACGGCAGCAAGAAGAAAAAAAGCGATACTGAAAAGAAAGCCCGGGAACAAGCAGCGGTTGCTATGGGTATTGAACAGGCTAAAGCAGATCATGGCAAAGCTGAAAAAGCCAAAGAAGACCATTCTGAGACACCAAAAGCAACGCCTAAAGCATCTGCCGGGGGAGGAGGTAATAATCATCCGCCAACTGTTCACTAAAAAATATGTCGATAGAACTCATCAACAACCACATAACATCGTTTACTCCTGAATACCGTGATTTTGTCATGAGCGATTATAGTGATGCTATCGCTGCCAAAATCGCTAGGGAAGAGCGTTTTGATGATGACACGGAAACAGCGTTGGCAAACATGATCTTTTTGTACACCATTTTGATCTTGAGTGACTACGAACTAACGGAAGCACTTGTAGCGGATTGTGAACTCGGAATGACTGAGGCGCTCCGTATCACCAAATCAATCCTTTCGACGATGCCACCAGAAATGCTTGAAGAGCAACGCCTGGCCTATGCGGAAATCATGAAGAGCGATAACCCGATTGATGAGAAGACACGACGGGATATCATCGCGACGCAGCCAGAACGACAGAAGCTGGTGTACCTCTACGCCAAGACAAACCCTCACCTCCGTGTCCTGCTTGAGCAATTTTCCTTGGCTGAAGAGCAGATTGAGGCTGGAATGATTCTCCTTGGTGATATTGTTCTTGGTTTTTACCGAACCGAAGATACCGTACCTCTCCTCCAACAAGAGCTCGGGCTTGATCCAAAGACAGCCGCGCTGCTTGGAGCTGAAGTGCTCGAGTTTTTGGCGAGTATCACGAACCCAAACTGGCAACCACCAGCAGACGCACCGCGGGTAGTCGAAGCACCTAGTAATCAAGTGCCACTTAAGGCTCCAGCTGAATTTGTTGCACCTGCTCCTACTCCGGTTGAATCGTCACTGATTGTTGAACCTACCCCGGTGTACCAGCCGGCTCCGGCAGGGTATATGAGTACACCGACCCCCACGCCTACTCCTGTTTACCAGTCGTCACAACCAACACCAGCGTCTGCTCCACTTTCAACTATCCCAAGCTACACCCCACCACCCACCCCGCCGACACCAGTAGCACCCGCGCCTACCCCCGATCGTCCAAAGTGGAGCACTGAGATTTAGCTCACGTAAGGCTAACCGGGCCTAGTACTGAACTCGGTAAAATGAATCTGTTTGTACAGTCTTTGGTAGGACATCTCACCGGCTAAATGTATAATAGACAGGTATGCAGTTTGAAGTCCCACAGTTCATCGAAATCGAAGACAAAATCTTTGGTCCACTCACCTGGCGGCAATTCCTCTACGTCGGCGGGGGAGGACTGATGGCAGTAGTGCTCTTTTTGACTACACCTATTTTTATCTTTTTGATCATCGGACTCCCGATTGGTATTGTCGCGTTTCTGCTCGCTTTTTATCCGGTGAACAACCGCCCCTTCTCACACCTCCTTGAAGCAATGTGGACATTTCTCACTCGTTCACGGGTATACCATTGGCAGCGGAAGCAAGAAGTGGTATATAAAGACGCACAACCAGTCTACGACGGCAGTGACAACCCGACCCTCAATGACACACTCATGGGCAAAAAAGATATTGCATCTCTAGCTCGTCGTCTCGAACTCGACGCAATGCAAAAAAAGTAATTCATGGCTTCTTCAACATCATCAACTCAAGACTTTGTACCAATTCGTGACGTCAAAAACGGCGTGGTGGTTTTGAAAAGTGGCCAACTTTGTAAAATCCTCTTGGCGTCGTCTATCAACTTTGCGCTCAAGTCCCGTGATGAGCAGCAAGCGATTTTGTTCCAGTTCCAAAACTTCCTCAATACCCTTGATTTTTCACTACAAATCTACGTGCAATCACGCCGTCTCAACATTGAACCCTACCTGGCTACCTTAAAGTCTCTCGAGAGCATTCAATACAGTGACCTCATGCGCGTACAGCTGCGTGAATACATCGAGTTCATCCGTACCTTCACGACCGAAGTGGATGTGATGAGTAAAAACTTTTTTGTGGTGATTCCGTACACTCCACCAAAACTTGATTTCAAAAAGAGTTTCACCACCATCCTCTCCCAAGGGAGAGCAGTCGAAACCAATACCCAAGATGAGCAGCGGCTCCAGCTCGAACAGCGTCAGACAGTGGTTGAACAAGGACTCAACCGTATCGGTGTACGGACCATTGCGCTCCGTGACGAAGAATTGGTCGAACTCTTTTATCATATTTATAATCCAAGTGATGCCACGGGCAGTGCCCCAATGCGCCAATAACATGTATGGGTATTTTTGATAACTTCAAACAGAAAAAGGACCAAAATGGTGTCGATGTGAGCGACAGTCTTTTAACCCTGACTGACGTGGTTGCCCCGTCCGCAGTTTCGATTACACCACGGAGTATCAATATGAGTGGCACTATGGCCCGAGTGTTTTATGCGGTGTCATACCCGCGATACCTTACTGATGGATGGCTCGAACCAGTGCTCAATATGGAGAAGGAGCTTGATGTATCAATCGTCATCCACCCAATCAATACCGCTGAAACACTTAAGAAATTCCAGAAAAAAGTAGCTGAAGTCCAGAGTCAAATCAACATGCGAGCTTCACGTGGAGAAGTCCGCGACCCACAACTTGAAGCGGCATACCGTAACCTCGAAGACCTCCGCGACAAGCTCCAGCAAGCGGAAGAAAAGCTGTTTGACGTCGGGCTGTATGTCGCTATTTATGGTGAAAGTGAGGCCGCCCTCAATAAGGTTGAAAATGAAATTAAAGGTAGTCTTGACTCACGCCTTATCTATATCAAACCTGCACTTTTTAAACAGGAGCAGGGGATTCATAGTATTGTGCCAACAGCGACCGATGAACTCCTCGTGCATAGTAAGTTTAATTCTTCACCACTCTCAAGTTTCTTCCCATTTACGTCGTTTGACCTCACCTCTGACAACGGTATTCTCTATGGTATTAACCGCCATAACTCTTCCTTGGTGCTGTTTGACCGTTTTAGTCTCACGAACTACAACTCAGTAACCTTTGCGACCTCTGGGGCAGGGAAGTCATACAGTATCAAACTCGAAATTCTCCGTTCCTTGATGTTCGGATCTGAGGTGATTGTGATCGACCCAGAGCGTGAGTATGAGTATCTCGCCGAAGCCACCGGTGGTCGCTTTTTCAATATTTCACTCTCTTCAAACCACCATATCAACCCGTTTGACCTCCCGCCGCCTGGAGCAGACGAAAACCCGGCTGACGTGCTGCGGTCGCAGGTGGTCCACTTGATTGGTCTGTTTCGACTGATGCTTGGTGGCTTGTCCCCTGAAGAGGAAACGATTATCGACCTCGCCATCCGTGAGACCTATGCGCTTAAGGACATCACTGAACAAATCAACTTCGCCGACCTCGAACCACCACTGTTATCTGACTTTGAAATGGTGCTGGCGGGTATGAATGGCTCAGCTTCTTTGATAGCTCGTCTCCAAAAGTACACGTCTGGTACCTGGTCTGGCTTTATGAACCAACCGACGAACGTCGACATCAACCAAAAGTTCATTGTGTTCAGTCTCCGTGACATGGAAGATGAGCTCAAGACCATCGCGATGTTCATCATCACGAATTACATCTGGGCAGCCATCCGCCGACGCCTCGTGAAGCGACTCCTGGTTATTGATGAAGCGTGGTGGATGATGAAAAGTGAAGATACGGCTTCCTTCCTCTTTAGTCTCGCCAAACGCGGACGAAAATACTATCTCGGTATTGCCACCATCACGCAAGACGTCGATGACTTCCTTCGCTCACCGTATGGGGTACCGATGATTACGAACTCATCCCTGCAATTTTTGATGAAGCAGTCGCCAACCGCTATCGATAACATTCAACGCACTTTTAACCTTACCGATGAGGAAAAGTACCTCCTCCTTGAGTCTGACGTCGGGGAAGGGCTCTTCTTCGTTGGTCTTAAACATGTTGCTATTAAAGTAATCGCCTCGTACACTGAAGACCAAATCATCACTTCCGACCCTTCACAAATCCTCAAGATTCAAAACGCAAAACGTGAGCTAGCCGACAGAGAGTTATAGACAGCCGATACCATACCAGCGTGTAGTATACTGTCATCATGGCGACGAAGGGTTACACTGACTATGAAGCAGTTGACGGGGCGTATCCTGGTGTATCAGGAGATTTTGTCAATGAACAACGCAACCGCCGGGGTTTTGGTGTCAGTAATGTAGAGGCAATTGCAAATGGTAATCAAAATCAAAGAACTAATGGATCGCGTCGGAGATCACTCAATCGGACAACGACAGAAGAAGGTGTGGTTGAAACTGAAGGTGAGCGCCGGTCACGGATTACAAGCTATAAACGCCGAAAACAACGTGAAATGGCGTATAGTGCTATTGAAAATAGTCTTCCAGAACAATCTTGGATTAGAAGTAAGTTAGAAAATCGTCAAAAAAATAAAGTGGCGGTAAAGAAGGCAGCTGCACCAGTACTCAATGTTGTGATTGCCGGCACCTGGGCATATGTATTTTTGTACGCCGCTAGTGTTTTTGGAATCCTGTTTTTGTTTCTATTCTTTGGTACAGCTATTATCGAAGAGTTATTATGGGGATTAACATTAGAGTCACTCCGATTTGGTGCCTACCTCTGCTACGGCGCACAACTATTTTTTAGCGCTTTAGTGATTATTGGTATGCTCGGTCAGTTTAAAATTACCGGCCTCGATGCTCTTGGCGGTAAAGGAGCGGCGGTAAAACAGATGTTGTTTATCCTCGCGATTTTTCCGATGATCGTACCGGGAGGACCATTTTTTATTCCCTCCTACACGCCATGGTTGTTTGCGGTTACGCGCTATCCTCGATAGATTCTCTATCGTAGTAGTTTCTCTACTCCCACCCATACGACCTGATACCTACCGACTGTCTGCTACAATATATGTATATGCAACGGGGTCTCATCGTATTTGTGATACTGAGTGTTTTTTGTATCGCTCCGAACATGGTCGCCGCCCAGTTTTCGGGGGATTTTAGTGGTAACACACAAGCACTCACGCTAGTACTGAATCCGGCCTATCCTGCCCCGGGCGAGACTGTCACTGCCACTCTTGATGATTATGCGCTTGGCGCAGCGTTTAGCACTATTAGTTGGTCATATAACGGTAAGACTGAGCCTGGATTAAACAACACCAGATCATTTACGTTTACCGCACCAAACCTTGGAGAAACAGCTACGGTAAAGGCCGCCCTAACACTACCAGCCGGCATAACGCTTGAGGCAACACAAAATATTACCCCTTTATACACCGATATTATTGTCGAACCACAAACCTACACCCCACAAACCTATGCTGGCCGCGCCTTACCAACGGTTGGCAGTTTAGTACGTGCGACCGCATTAGTTACGAACATGAAAGGCCCATTAAACTCAATACAGTATTCGTATCAATGGAAACTCAATGGGAAAGCGCTCAATGGTGGGGCAAAAACCGCGGCTTTTCAAGCTAGTTACATCGTGCCCTATGGTAAATCCCATACACTTGGTGTCGAAGTATACGACCAAAAAGGCACCCTCGTGACACGACGTAATGTTAATGTCCAAGTGGGTGAAGTTTCTCTCGTATTGTACGAGGTGAATTCACTCTATGGACTGAGTACAACTGCTCTTAATCAAGTTACTCCGTTTATTGGCAACACCTACACCGTACGAGCAGTACCGTATAACCTGGATCTTAGGTCGACCTCACAAAACACCTTCTCAGAATGGCGGGTCGGAAATCGAGTAGTGACGAGTGAAAGTGGCGACCCTTACGAAATCACCTTAGAGCGTAGTGGAGTAGGACAAGATACTGTCAGCTTTAAGCTCCGTCATCGAGAAGCACTGCTCCAAGGTGGGGAAGTGCGCACTTTGCTTGATTTTTAGTATGAAAAAAATTTACTTTTTTATATTTACCGGCGTCATCATCACCCTTCTTGTTGGTTTTTGGGTGTATAGTTTTTTGTTTGGTTCACCAACCAATGATGACTCTATTTTTACTAACCTTGGTATTTTTGGCCAAAATAACACCGAAGAAATCTACACGCCACCGGTAACAGATGAGACACCGGTTGTTGATGTGGCGGCAGATCAACTCCGGCAATTGACGACCAAGCCAGTGTTGGTAGGCAAAATACTCGCTCAAAATGACGTTTCGGTGATGCGTTATGTTGAAGCGGGAACAGGGCATATCTTTGATATTAATCTCACGACCGGTAGCGAAAATCGCGTGTCACAAATTTCAATACCATTTGCTAGTGAAGCTGTCATTAGCCCTTCAGGTGACTATGTTGCTGTTAGATCTGGCTACACTAACAACAACACGCTCATGCTGGTAGACCTAACGACCGAAACAAGTCCTATTGAAACAAAACTGCCAAATCAAGTCGAGTCATTTGCCTTTGGCTACAATAACGAACTTTTGTTCACTGAGTTTTCACTCGGTCAGACCGAAGGTAGGGGATACTTACCAAGCACCAAAACAACTCGTCGTCTTTTTAGTGCACCGTTTACGACCCACAACATGGCCTGGAGCAATAGTAGTACCTCTAACCACATCATCTACACAAAGCCTGCAGCCAGTCAGCTCGGCTATGCCTATGAGATTACCGCCTCTGGTCTCAAACGCCTTTCAATTAGTGGCTTCGGTCTGACTGTCAGCCAAAGTAACGGGGTGCGTTTTATCGGTACTCTTAGTGGGGCCAACTACATAACCACTATCGGTACCCGCAGTGGTACATTCGAACGATCACCAGCCGCAGTAATACCAGAAAAGTGTACTGTTAGTGCAAGAGAAATTGATGTTTATTTCTGCGCCAGTCCAATTCGGCTACAAATTGCTAACTACCCAGACGTATGGTACCAAGGAAAATATACGTTTGATGACTACCTGTGGGCGGCTAAACCCGGACGTTCAACATTACTGGTTCACCCGCTCCAGTCACTTGGTCGCTCACTTGATATAGTCGATCCACAACTGAGCCAAGACGAACGGATGGTATACTTCATCAATAAAACTGATAAGTCGCTTTGGTTGTATGAAATCTAAACTTTTACTCTTTTTTGTTAGTGCTTTCGCTCTAAGCCTTATTCCACAGCTGGCTTTAGCAGGCGGGGAACCGGAAGGATTTAGTTGGTTGGTTGGTATTCCTGGAGTAAGTGGAGGGGAGGGTACAGGATTTAACCAATACATCAATGCTCTATATGCGCTTGCCATCAGTCTCGCGGCCCTCATTGCTGTAGTGAAGATTGTGATTGCGGGAGCTAAATATATGATGGATGACATTGTCACCCACAAGTCTGAAGCGAAGCAGGATATCTGGAACGCTCTCCTTGGTCTTCTTATCATTATTGGTGCTGTGATTATTCTCAACACCATCAATACTGACCTCACGAATGTGCAGGTGGATGCCACTCCAGCGACGGTAAATGATGATCCGCTGCAGTTTGTTGATCGATTTGCTAATCAGTGTAGCGAGGCAATGAGTCAAAATACTCAATGTTCTTCTATTACCTGTTCAAGTTTTATTAACTCTAATGTTACTGACGCCTGGTGTCGTGAGATGTGCCGAACAGTTTATGGTGGATTTATGGACTATACTGGAATAAATGAGTGTTACTTCGTACAATCAGTAGCTGACCAATGTGATGCTCAAGGGTCTAGACAGTGTTGTGAAAGTGTACAAGGAGGTACATGGAATAACTCTGCTACTAGTAATCGTTGCGGTGGTCTAGAAGCAGCGGAAGAAGTTCGTATTCGTCAGTGTTATAGCGGAGGAAACGGCACTTGGGATGAGGCCGCAGGAACTTGTCGTACTACCGACTGCAACCCTAACACCAGCAGTCAGTGTTGTGAACTTGGTTTTGGTGGATCACTTGAGGGAGGACGATGTGTAACAGGAACCAGCGAATTGGACTGTCAAAACTTAGGTAGAGTATGGGACCCTGCAACAAATACTTGTGCGCCAGGAACTGTATCAACTGATGAAACATCTTGTCAGGCACGTGGAGCAGGTTTTGTCTGGAGAGCAGGTAGCTGTATTGAATATACCAACACAATAGCTGTGCCAGACACTTTTTGTACGCCCCCTGACCCTACTTGTGCCACATTTTGTATTGGAACTGGCGGCGACTATATACCAGAGACAAATAGTTGCGGAGTGCAAAGATAATATTGTTCACTCGTGTAACTTCGCCATGCGCATCATCAAAAGTGTGCCCGGCAATCTGTGAGACGTAGACAAAGGCATTAGGAATAGCCTTTGCTCACGATCTACGAAATACCAATTTTCTTGGTCGTTATCACTCCTTGAAAATTTATAAAATTCGTTATACACATCATCAAGAGAGTGCCTGACAATTTGTGAGACGTGGACAAAGGCATTAGGAATAGCCTTTGCTCACGGAAATTCGCCATTGTCGCGCTTCGCGCTCTGTGGCTCATTTCATCGATGCTTGCGAACGAGTAACTCTTGGATGATAGTAGCAATGTTACTGACCACAAAGTACAGCGCGATGGCGGCAGAAAAAGCGTAAGCCACAAAGACCATAAAAATTGGCATCACGTACTTCATCTGGAGCTGCATATTGCGGGTGAAGTCATCCTTCATACTCGATGCAGCGTTTGGGTCCTTGGGCGCAAGTTTTGGCAGCGCGAGGGAAGTGGCAATAAACTGCGTGAAGCCCGCTACGAGTGCGAGAGCAAGGCTTGAGGCAGCGATGTCAAATTGGCCAAGGAACAACATCGAGACCGTCTCAGGGAGTGGAATAAAACTGTAGAGGGTGTCAGGGTTAATCGCCGGTAGTTTAATACCACCACTGCCGTAGAGTGCTACAATACCAAGCGCGATAATAATCGGGAGTTGAATAAATAAAACCAGAATACTGGCAAATGGGCTCAGGCCAGCTTCTTTGTAGACCGCCATCATGGCAGTCGCCTGACCAGGCTTATCGTCTTTGTAATCAATCTTGATCTGCTTGAGTTTTGGTTCAATCTCACGCATGATTTTTTGGGTCTTGACGGCTTTGATTGAGAGCGGGAAAAGAATAATCTTGATAACAATCACCGTCGCAATAATAGCGAGGCCGAGGTCACCGTTTGGTACCGAATCAAGGAAAAAAACGAGGAGGTTATAAACGGGATCAAAGAAAAACGTGTGCCAAATGTAACTAAACATAGTGGCGCTATTCTACCTCGACTTATTGATTTGCGCGAGAAGGTCGGCCGCTTCGGTCGCTAAGCTAGTTCGAGTGGCTTTGGCAGCACCAGGTTTCAGAATAAAGATACCTTGATGTAAAGCGGGGGAGTTGGTGGCTTTGAAAAAGCGTTCAACTACTCCATAAAGACGGCGGCGAAGCCGATTACGTACCACCGCTTGCTTGGCGATTTTTTTACTGACTACCACCGAAAAAGCCGTCTCGCCAGGAACATAGATGAGTTGGAGGTGAGGAGAATGGAGTCGTTTGCCGGTCTTGAAGACCACGTCAAATTGTCCCCGAGGGATACGATTGGTCTTTTTAAGCATAAATACAGTATAGCAGGGGGGGGAGTTCCATTAGTGATATCAATACAGGTCTTGATACAAAGCTTCCGTAGCTTGTTTAGAAAATTCGCTTGAGACGAGGCGACCGAGCAAAAAATTGTGAGGCGTATTAGATATACGACGAATAATTTTGAGCGAAGGGCAACAAAGTATCAAGGGATTTTATAGACAAGGTAGCAAAAAAGCTCTTAACGAGCTTTTTTGACGGTTAGCTTAGCACGGCCTTTGCGGCGGCGAGCGCGGACTACTTTCTGACCTGAGGTAGTAGCTTGGCGCACGAGGAATCCGTGTTTGGTCGCGCGTTTGCGCTTACTTGGTTGGTACGTTCGTTTACTCATATGGAATTAATTACCGCCACACTATACCTGAATATCGAAAAATAGCAACCGGCCCTAATTATGTCTTCAGTTTTGCACAGGTTATACACAGTTGCGAAGTTTGGATGAAAGTTGAGGGGTACTTTTCTCACACTTTTTAGGGTCACTTGTTTACAGTGTGGGGAGAACGAGTATAATGCTTGTTACGTCCCGACTTACTATGCAACCGACCTCACACCCACTCCCACAAAACAGCATTGTTCGCACTGAGCAGATTGATGTTAAGCAATTATGGGATGACGCGTTGGTTAAAATTGAGCTTGCAATCACCCCCGCCAACTTCAAAACTTGGTTCCGTGATACTCATATCATTTCACTCGAAGATGGCACCCTCACCATTGGGGTACCAAGTGTGTTTGTCCGTGATTGGCTCCAGGATAAGTTCCAGTCGATGATCTTAAAGACGTTGCGTGAACTCACTCCCTATGTGCGGAGTATTGAGTACGCCGTAGTGCAGCGTAGTGATCGCCGCAATGAGACCACCAAGACCCAAACGATCAATGCGGCTTTGCCACTTGAGGATTACTACATCAATAAAAGTGATAACCTTAATCCGAAGTACTCATTTGAGACTTTTGTGGTTGGTTCATACAACGCATTGGCCCACGCCGCTGCCAAAACGGTGGCGGAAAAGCCTGGAATTGCGTACAACCCACTCTTTATCTACGGTAAGACTGGCCATGGTAAGACACACTTGATCCAAGCGGTGGGGAATCACGTCAAAAAGAGTGGCAAAAAGGTTTTTTATGTCACTAGTGAACGATTTGCGGTAGATTATTTCAACTCACTCCAGAGTGGTAGCGCCAATAGTTTTAAGGATAAATATCGCCAGTACGATGTCCTCATCATGGATGACGTGCAGTTCTTGGCCTCTAAAGAAAAGACCCAAGAAGAACTCTTCCACTTGTTTAATGCCCTCCACGACACAAACAAACAAATCGTCTTTTCAAGTGACATGCACCCGGCTTTGTTGTCAGGACTCGAGGATCGTCTCCGCTCACGCTTTGCCCAGGGAATGATTGTTGATATTCCTGCTCCAGATAGCGAATCTCGCGCGGCTATTCTCCGTGCTAAGGCGGCTCAAAATAGTATTACCCTCAGTGATGATGTGGTAGAGCATCTCGCTCACACGATTGAAGGAAACATCCGCGAACTAGAAGGCGCACTTAATACCATCATGTGTCAGTCACAGCTCCTTGGACGCACACTCACTATTGATGAAGTAAAAGCGATTATTAAGAACAGTTCTCGTCCGCGCAAGACCTTAGCGGTAGGGGATGTGGTTGATAAAGTGGCTCGTTTCTTTGATATAGAACCGGCGAGTATTTATGAAAAAACCCGTCGCAAGGAGGTGGTGAAGCCGCGCCAAATCATCATGTATATCCTCCGGGAAGATTTCCAAGTATCATACCCAGCGATTGGTAAAAAACTGGGTGGTCGCGACCACACCACCGTCATCCACTCTTGCGAGAAGATCAAGAATGACATTAAGACTAATAGCGAGCTCGAGGAAGAAATTACCCAAGTTCGTTTGTTACTCAAGTAAATAGAAAATGGCCCAAAATAGGGCCATTTTCTATTTATAATAACGATTGGGGAAAAGCTGTTGATGAGGTATATAAGAAGCTGTTTGTTGTGGAGGGTCTTAGAGTGATATGATGCGTTGTAGTTGGGGATAGGTTGGGGTTATAAAAATGAGTTATACCCAGTCACTACAAACACCTGACTTCATCCCCACTCCATACCCACCCACAAAAGCCTCCTATACCCATTATCCTTCGACTACTGTGGATTAAAAACGACCAAAATACAACATATTTTTTAGATATGCACACTTCCACACCCCTAATAAGAGGCAGTAAAATAGTTTTATAAAATGAAGATACACATCAACCAAGAAGACCTTATACACAGTCTCGAACTCATTACCAGAGTGAGCACAAAGCATGTCACACTACCAGTACTGCAGTGTGTTTTAATTAAAACTAACACCAATGAGGTTACTTTCTCCGCTACTAATTTAGAGATTAGTATTGAAGTAACCAAGAAAGCGGAGGTGCTCGAAGATGGGGTGGTGGCAGTACCAGCCACAACACTCTTCCAGGCCGTTCAATATCTCACTAAGAAAACTGTCACTATGACAGTGACTGAAGGGGTGTTGGTGGTAGAGAGTGGCTCTGGTGTCACTAAAATCAATGTCATGCCGTCGGAGGAGTTCCCTCATGTAACAAAGTTGCCTGAGGCTGGTGCCACGATCAAACGGCAATTTTGGGCACTTGGTATTAAGACAGTTGGATTTGCAGCTTCAGTATCATCGATTAAGCCGGAACTTGGAAGTATCTATATTCAACAAAAAAAAGAACATTCACTCACTTTTGTGGCAACCGACTCATTTCGTCTTATGGAGAAGACGGTGCCGCAGCAGGGATTTGTGTTACCACAAACAATTCTTATTCCGGCCAAAAACGCGTTAGAACTTGCTCGAATTTGCGATACACTCGAATCTGATCCAACTCTCTCAATTACCGACAACCAATGTGCTCTAACTTTTTCTGAAGGGGTGTATGTAGTATCTCGTTTGGTAGCTGGTACTTTCCCTGACTACGAACAAATTATTCCAAAAGAGTACACTACCCACACCACTATCCTTAAACAAGACTTGGTCCAGTTATTCAAAAAGTCACAGGTATTTTTGAATAAGTTTATGCAAGTATCTGTTTCAGTTGAAGGAGATCAGTTGGTGGTTGCTTCACAAAACGGTGAAGTGGGCGCTACCACTGATAGTGTGAAGGTGTCTACCGAAGGTTCTGATATTAAACTGAACTTCAATCAGCAGTATCTCCTGGATCCACTGTCACATATCTCTGATGACAGTGTCATTATGCACTTTGCTGGTATCGGGCGACCACTTGTTATCCAAGGCCATACCGATGCCTCACTACGGTACCTGGTGATGCCAATGAATAAATAAAAACAAGCGCCATGTGGCGCTTGTTTTTATTTATTCACCCTAAAAGAAAGCTAAGCTTTCCCAATAAAAATCCGGTTTTTCTTGCCGCGGCGGAGGACTGTCACATCAGTAAGTTGTTCGCTAACAATAATGTTTTCATCACTGATGATTTCTTCATTGAGGGCCACCGCTCCTTCGCTGATAAACTGACGGGCTTCTCGTTTACTACTTGCAAGTTCAGTTTCGATAAGGAGATCAATAAGCGGACTGCCCGAGATGGTCTTGATTGGTGCCTCAGCACGCAGGAGGGTCTTTTCTGCGTCACTAAGTGATGATAGTTCAGTTATGCCAAACAACACACTGGTGGCCAAAACGGCTCCATGTCGAGCATCTTCACCATGGACAAAGCGTACCACCTCATCAGCCAGACGACGCTGGGCCACTCTAGCTGATTTGTTGGCCTCATGCTCAGTTTCAATACGAGCTATCTCTTCAAGTGATATAAAGGTGAAGAGTTTAAGGTAGTCAATCACACTCTCATCACTCGTATTCAGCCAGAATTGGTAGAGTTCGTATGGGGTAGTCTTGTGGCGACTAAGCCAAACCGCATTACCCATACTTTTACCAAATTTTTTACCTGACGCTTTATCGACTATAAGTGGCATGGTGAGAGCGAACGCCTCATGTCCAGTTACTCGTCTGATAAGTTCAACTCCGGCAATGAGATTACCCCATTGATCTGAGCCACCAATTTGTACATCCGCACCATTATGTTGATGAAGGTGGAGATAGTCGTAACCTTGGAGCAGGGAGTACGAGAACTCAGTATAGGAAATACCATTTTCACTTTCCATACGCTTGGCAACTGATTCCTTTTTAATCATAGCGTTTACGGTGAAGTGTTTTCCGACATCACGCATAAAATCGAGTGCAGTGAGCTTTGAGAGCCAGTCGTAATTATTTACAAAAGTGATATCACCAGTGCTGAGGGCACGAACTCCAGCTTCCATCACAGCAGCTTGGGCACTAATCTTTTCTACTGTCGCGAGTTCTCGTTCGGTATCTCGTCCTGATGGGTCACCAATCATGGCGGTGCCCCCACCAAGGAGCAAAATCACCTTATGACCAGCTTGCATGATGTGATTAAGCATCATAAAAGGCACGAGGTTCCCAATATGGATAGCGTCGGCAGTTGGATCAATACCAAGATAGACGGTGCGCTTTTCTCCATCGAGAATAACCTCAGTGTCGGCTGAGTGCTGGTAAATAAAACCGCGGGCGGTTAGCTCTTCACTGAGTTTCATACTTCAATACTCTAGCACAGGAGAACAAACCCGTAACTAGACATTTTGTGGTACTATGAGCACTGTAAACGGTGAATTCTATGCGTATATTTCGTCGCGAGTGGTGGAAAAAACATTATAAAGACGTTTTAATAGACGGGGCAATTGTTATATTTGTGGGCGGTATTCTGATTGCTAGCGCCTTGTTGATATGGATTTCAACCCTTGAAATACCAGACCTCTCTTCTTTTGAGGATCGGCGGATTCTCCAGTCTACTAAAATCTACGACCGTACTGGCGAAATCCTCCTCTACGATCTTCACCAAGATGTGAAGCGAACGATTGTGCCGTTTGAGCAGATTTCACGTCATCTAAAAAACGCGACGGTGGCGATTGAGGATGAGCGCTTCTATAGTCATTTCGGGATCGATCTAAAAGCGATTGTCCGGGCGGCGGTTGTTAACACCACCCAAGGTGACCTTCTTGGTGGTCAAGGAGGTTCAACCCTAACCCAGCAGGTAATCAAAAATTCGGTTCTTGAACGAGACAAAAAACTCTCCCGAAAAGTCAAAGAGGCGATTCTTTCTATCAAGCTCGAGCGCACCCTTAGTAAAGATGAGATTCTAGCTGTTTACCTAAACGAAGTACCATACGGGGGAACTATCTACGGGGTAGAGGAAGCGGCTCAGTCGTTTTTTGGAAAGAAGGCATCTGATCTCACACTAGCAGAGTCTGCCTATGTGGCGTCGTTACCTCAAGCGCCAACCTACCTCTCGCCGTACGGCAGTAACCGTGCCGACCTTGATTCACGAAAAAATACCGTTCTTGATAAGATGCTTCAAAACGGCATGATTACCCAAGCAGAATACGATGAAGCAAAAAATACCACTGTCGAATTTTTACCACAAGCGGTGACTGGTATTCGGGCTCCACATTTTGTGATGTTTATTCGAGAGCAGTTGGTTGAAAAATACGGAGAAGAAGCACTGGCTGAACGCGGCTTCCGCGTTATTACCACCCTCGATTATGATCTGCAAAAAGAAGCGGAACGGATTGTAGCGGAAAAAGGGGCAGCTAATGTTGAGCGCTTTAAAGCAGATAATGCCGGCTTGGTAGCTACTGATCCAAAAAATGGTGATGTGCTTGTTATGGTTGGGTCGCGAGATTACTTCAGTAAAGAGATCGACGGTAACTTCAATATTGCGCTTGCTGAACGGCAGCCAGGCTCTTCAATTAAACCATTTGTGTACGCCTCAGCGTTTACGAGAGGGTACCTCCCAAACACTATCTTATTTGATGTGAAAACACAGTTTTCGCCACAATGTCCACCAGACAGTACCAGCTCTGAATCGCCGTGCTACTCACCAAATAACTACAACGGTAAGTTCTTAGGGCCGGTCAGTATGCGTAATGCGCTGGCGCAATCACTCAATATTCCTGCCGTAAAGACACTCTACCTGGCTGGTGTCAAAGACACACTCAAACTCGCAGCGGACATGGGGCTTACTACCCTTACTGATCCCGATCGCTATGGGCTGACACTCGTGCTTGGTGGTGGTGAAGTAAAACTCCTTGATATGACCCATGCGTATGGAGTGTTTGCGAACGAAGGGGTCCGGGCCACACCACGGAGTATTCTCAAAATTGAAGACACTCGCGGTAATTTAGTATTTGAGAGTAAGGTTGAAACCAAACAAGTGTTGGATCGCAATGCCGCCTTACTTATCAGTGACGTACTCACCGACAATGTGGCGCGTACCCCATTATGGGGAGCAAACTCACTTGTAAACTTTAAGGAACGTGACGTGGCCTCAAAGACTGGTAGTACGAACAACCTCCGAGACGCTTGGCTTATGGGTTATAGTCCAAACATTGCGGTTGGTACCTGGGTTGGAAACAATGATAACAGTCCAATGGGTGGTGGACTCTCTGGTCTCATTGTGACTCCAATGTGGCGCGAGTTTATGGACTATGCGCTCGCGAAACTTCCTGATGAAAAATTTCCACAACCTCAGATAGACTTAGCTGGGGTGAAGCCAATTATCCGAGGTGACTACATCGATAGTGGCATGCTGGCTTCAGAATTGGCTGGCAGTACAACTGATTCAGTCAACGTTTCAAATATCCTTGGTGGTATGCACACCATCCTCCACTTTGTAGAGCGAGGTAATCCACGCGGACCCTATCCAACAAACCCAGCCGCTGACCAGCAGTACTACAACTGGGAGTGGGGAGTGCAAGCTTGGAAGAATGCCACGTACGGATCACTTGTAACTTCTACCACTACACTCGAAAGTGAGACCGATGCAGATGATGAAGAGACTCCGGAAGAGGATAGTAATCCACCCCGCCGCCGTCGCAACTAGAGCTTACCCTGAAACCCTATATACTTTGTCGCATTTCGCTCAGAAACATTCAACGTATCATCTCATACGTCTCATCTTTCCACACTCATGCTTCGCGTCGCTGGAGCTTCAGACCAAGCTCTGGAAATTGTAGTAAACAAAACCTTTCTATTGATAGAAAGGTTTTGTTTTTAGAGCATGATTTTTGGGACACTTTTTTCACCCAATCTACCCTTAAGATGAGCCAGT
>JACCDV010797766.1_pt1 | contig 17578 bp, 8 predicted proteins | sample 7446131 | NCBI WGS metagenome assembly JACCDV01 (sample SAMN15323448, study PRJNA562643) | freshwater metagenome | isolation source: river surface water | place: USA:Blue River Watershed | collected 2017-08-17 | reverse complement strand
GCTTGGACAAATCACTGGCCAACCTGCTGCATAGCAAGCAACCCAGCGACGACCCACGCCACCTGTGGCTGGCAGCGCTCACCAGCCACCAATGGGGACGCGGTCATGCTTGCCTCGACCTTGACGCATTGAAAACCCAAGCCGCCGCATTGCTAGGCTGGAACGACGAACAAACCGCTGCCCTGCCTGTAGACCTGCACCACGCCGCCAACACACTGCCATGGACGCTGGGCGAAGCTAGCCCCTTGGTGCTGACTGATGACGCCCAAGGTGCACGCTTGTATTTGCGCCGCGCTTGGGTGGCAGAGCAAAGCATCAGAACCAACATCACGCGACGCTTGACACTGCCTTGTGACGTGCCCGCTGATTTGCAACAACGCTTAGATGCGTTGTTCACCCCCAACCCTAACGGCGAGCCCGACATGCAGCGCTTGGCTTGCGAAGTAGCGGCACAAAACCACATCACCCTCATCACGGGCGGGCCCGGCACGGGCAAGACCACCACGGTGGTGAAACTGCTCTCGCTCTTGGTGGGCACGGCATCACGTGAATTGAAAATTCACCTCGCTGCGCCCACCGGCAAAGCTGCGGCGCGTTTGACCGAGTCAATCAGCAACGCACTCACCCGAATGCCCGCTGATGTGCAAGCACGCATCCCCACGCAAGCGCAAACGCTGCACCGCCTCTTGCAGACCAACAGCAAAGCATCGCAAGTGCATCAACTCGCCACCGATGTGGTGGTAGTGGACGAAGCCTCGATGATTGACCTTGAGATGATGGCCCGCTTGCTGCAAGCCGTGCCGCTCAACGCTCGTTTGATTTTGTTGGGCGACAAAGATCAGCTCGCGTCGGTAGAAGCTGGCGCTGTCATGTCTCAGCTGTGCACGGGTAAATTGCTGCAACACCAAACCGTCACGCTGATTCACAGCCACCGATTCGATGCCAAGAGTGGCATTGGCCAGTGGGCACGCGCTGTGAATGCAGATGTGGCCGACAACACGCCCGCCCTCAAAGCGCTGTGGAAAGACGCACCCGATTGGCTGGCCACCTTACCCTTGCAACAAAGCATTGAGGGTGACACCGCAGAAGCCGACGTGACCCGCCTGCAACTCGCCAGCCCCCACGACCCCAAACTGGCCGTGGGCTTGCGCTACGGTTGGCGTAACTGGTTGGCTTTGCTAGAGCCCCACCGCACCCCAACCGCTCAGCCTTGCAGCGATGCACAAGCCGTGGCCCTGCTCCAAGCTTTCACCGAGTTTTGTGTGTTGTGCGCCGTGCGCGAAGGCCCCTTAGGTGTGACACAGCTCAACGCACAAGTCGAGCATGCACTGGGTTTGGGCCAAAACAATTGGTATGCAGGCCGCCCTGTGATGGTCACGCGCAATGACTATGCACTCGATCTGATGAACGGCGACATTGGCCTGTGCCTACCCGCCCACGATGGTGTGTTGCGTGTGGCGTTTCCAACGGCAGACGGTGGCGTACGTTGGGTCATGCCCTCACGCTTAGACAGCGTAGACACCGTGTTTGCCATGACGGTGCACAAATCGCAAGGTTCAGAGTTCGCGCACGTGCTGTTGGTGCTGCCCGCCCAAGAGTCACCCGTGCTCACCCGCGAGCTGGTGTACACCGGCCTCACCCGTGCAAAGCAACGCCTGACGATGTGGGCGCCGCAACTGGGTGTGCTCTACAACGCTTGTGCGCGAAGGGTGTTGCGGAGTGGTGGATTGGGCTAGCCCCACTGCATTCAGACTTTTGGCTTCGTGAATGTTTTGTTAACGTCTACCGCTGCTTGCGTGCTGGTGATGGCAACTACCTCTTGCTCAAGTCGTCGGGCTGAGCTTTTGATCATAGAAGCCATCGCCTAGGCGTTTTTGGGTGACGGTGGGGTCAAGGCTCAAGCTCTGCGTCATGTAGTCGCTACCCAGCCAAAGTTTTCTGTAAAAACAGGTTCATCCATCGTTGATAAGGCATATCACTGCCCCTTCAAAATCTGTTCATCGGATTTCCACTGGATGCAAGCGGGTAGGTGTTTAAACTTTTCATCGCTGCACAGCCCACGATTAGAGGCCGCTTCGCGTTTTAAGCGAAATCCGTTCTCGTAAAAGCAACGATCAAGTAAAGCAATTCGGTTGTAACGTTCATCTCTGCTGGCATTTTCAGAAGTGTGCGAATACTTCGAGGCGCAAGCTTGTTCTACTTCGTAAATTTCCGAATCAGTTGTGGTCCTTCCATATCTATCGAATTGCTCATAAGGTCGTGGCGCTCTCATCCCTCTACCAAAGTTACAGCCTGCGATGACAACAACGCTTATTACGATAAGCAACTTCACACCTTGAAACGGCATGATTACTGCCCCTTCAAAAGTTGCTGCTTAAGATTTTGCAGTTGTTGACCCTGCTCTGTAAGAGGTATTGCTGGTTCAGCAGGGATGTTCACCACATTGAAAACCGGTAGAGGTGTCGTACCCACCTGCAATTGCAACTTTTGCTGAACGTCTTGTGTGGGATTGAAAACATTGTCAGGTCCTTTAACTGGGCCGTTTGGGTTAGCCAGCGCATCACTTGGTGGAGATGTGCTCTTTTTCAACTCCGTCCAATAAACCTCACTAGTACCAGGATCTCTCTGATTTCCACTGCCATAACTGTTATGCGGCGTGTCTGTACCAAGCAAAATATTGACAGCATTACTTATCGCCCCTCGGCCATCATTGGCCGCTCCAGTTGTCGTTGCAGGATTGCCGCCTACGACCGTGCCAATAAAGTCTTGCGGATGCACCGTACTGTTGACCGTTGCTTTTTCATTGCCCGTTAGCTGCTGCAAGGTTTTGCTGGAATCGGCGGCGTTGGCAGCGCCACCGTAATAATTGACATTCACATTTGATGCTGCACCTTTGCCGTTTTGATTTAAAGACTCATTAAGTGCATTGCCTATCGTCAATGAGCCGCGACTATGCCCGTCTAAGATGAGGTCATCTTTTCCTGTCTGATTGATGACATTAACGTTCGCTTGCTCTGCGTTTGTTAACCCAAGCGTTGGCGACAAGAATTTTTGATACCCTGCATTCATCAGCTCCGACACCACATTGCTCGCTTCTGGTGCGTAGATGAGATATTGCGTGGTTGCCTTATTACTATTGTCAATACTGCCGTCGGCGCTCTTGGTCCCGCCGTTCTGCTGCGCTAGTCGTATCGCATCATCCAGTTGGTTGTAAATACCGTTGTTGGCCACATGCACCAAGCCGTCTTGTGATTTGCTCAGATTTTTGGCCTCTTCAGGTGACACCTCTACGGCACACTTAGAGTCACTGCATCCAGGTGGAAGCTTGTACAGCCTCGCCCCTTGCTCAAACATGGATTTGTAGGAAGCATCCGATAAAGCTGTGAGGGTTGTCATCGCCAAGTTGTTATTCGCCCTTTGAGTCTGCGCTGCGCTTTGCAGACCTGCAATGTCGGGTTTGGCTAGGACTCTATTGGTGTTGCTCGTGTCGGCGCTCACCGTCTTGCCGTTGCTGTCGGCCAAGCTGGCTTTACTGGTATCGGTAGTTTTGTTGTCTACAGTGATGTTGCCTGCACTGATGGCACTCTTGGCGGTACTCTTGTCGCTTGCACCGGCCGCGCCGTTGTCTAGCAGGTTGCCCGCTATGGTTTTGCCCATAGCATATTTACCATCCAACATGCTTGTGCCTACTGTCATGCCGCTGGTACTGCTGCTGGCACTCATGGTGTTTTGCAAATCGCTTTGCGTGAGGCTACCTGTGGTTAGTTTGTTTTTATCTGCACTGGCTGTGCTGTCAATTACCGCACCTTTGAGGTCAGTGTTACCTTTAACATTGACTGTGAAGCCTCCATCACCCGCAAACAAACCACTTTGCTGGCTCACGCTTTGGTAGTTTGCATCCATTTTGCTGTTACTTTGGCTCAGGCTGGCGCTACCCCGCGCCGCACCATAAACAGGAATGCTGACCGATACACCTGTATTGCTTTGTTGTGCGTTGTAGGTACTGGTGTCTTGACGGCTCGCTATGTTGAGGTTGCCGCCTACATCTGCCATGATGGTTTTTCCACTCACTTGTGCCCCTTGCACATTCGTGTCTTGGCCTGACTGGATGGTTACTTGGTTCTTGGCACTGATCACCGTGTTCTGCTCGGTGCTGGTGTCGCCGTTAGCTATACCTTTACCACGCATGGCACTCACATCAAGTGTCACTCCCACACCTTGCGACCCAATACCCGCTGACAAACCGATGCTGTTGCTACTGCTGTTGTGTTGGCTGCGATTGCTTGTTGTGTCAGCCGCAGATTGCAGATTGACATTGCCGTTGGCTTGAAGATTGACGTTTTCGCCACCTAGGGTAGAAGCAACTGCGGTTAAGTCGCCTTCTGTGGCTCTAATGTTCAGATTTCCTCCCGCCAGCACAGTGCTCCCGCTGTTGTTAGAGATGCTGCTAGTGCTTGAGCTTTTGCTTTGACTAGAGCCAATACTCACACTCACCTTGAGGCCTGACGCAGATGCTACTTCACTGACGTCGGTGATATCTTTGACATTTTTCACAGCGTCATATGCTTCTGCACCCTTTGCGTAACTTTGCAAGGCATTGAGCGCCATAACTCTGGTGTTTCCATTGTTTTGTGCCGACGCTTGTGCGGTATTGACCATTGTGGTCGCAGCGGCCAATGCCCCACCGCCAACACTGACACCAATGCTGGTTTGTTTGAACTCATGGGCTTCAGAGGCGTTGAGTTGATCTTTGCTTGGGTCAATGGTGACGGTTTTGCCAGATACATCAATGTTTCCAGACGCAATCACATCGCTGCCTTTGACTTTTACCGCTTGCCCTGCCTGAATATTAACGTTGCCGTTTAAAGCTCCAACAGCACTACGGCTTTGGCTTTGGGTTACACCATTGAGGTTTTGTTGATCGGTTTGCTCTTTAGAGGTGTAACTCACACCCAAAGGCAAGACGCCAACAGAAGAAAAGCCAAAACCGGAGCTGCTTTCCTTCTGATAGCTGCTTTGCTGATTCGTGTTTGTCGCTGCCTCAATGTTGACATTGCCACCCGCGGTGAGGTTGGTGCCGCTGTCGCTGACGACGTTAGAGCCTTTGACGTTAATGTCTTTGGTATTGGCAGTAATGTCTACATTGCCTCCCCCAAAGTTACTCGCCACCGCTGTGCTTGTGTTACTTGTGTTGCGTGTCACCAAAGTTGATTTTCCACTGAGTCCACCACCACTCGATGTTTTATGGGCTTCGTCTAAGTTGGTGGAGTTCTCTCCGGCCAAGATGTTGACGCTGCCGCCCGCTTGTGCTGTGAGTGCTTGGGTGGATTGCACATTGGCTGCTGTGGCCGTGAGGTCATTGCCTGCTTTGAGGTTGACGTTGCCGCCGCCGTTGATGGTGCTGCCCACGGTCTGCGTGTTGCCGTAGTTCAAGTGGTTGTCACCATCCCATGTGATGCTGTTTCGTTCACCCGTTTTGACGGAGGCGAGGATGAAGTTGTTACTCGCGCTCAAGCTTGTTGTGCCACTCCCTGCGTTGCTCACCACACCCGCCACGATGTTCATGTCGCGGCCTGCACTGGCTACCAACGTTCCGTTTTCACCTGATATGTACAAGCCTGCCACTCGATCAACACTTGTTTTTGAGTTATTCGCAATGCCCGTTTGGGTGTTTGTGGTTTGTGTCGTCGTTTGGATGTTCAGATCTCGCCCTGCGGTGGCGCTGAGGCTGCTAACTGCACCAATGCTGCCGCCAATGTTGTTCAAGTCTTGTCGGGCAGTCACGCTCACATCTGTGCCGCCTATGCGTCCGCCTAAGTTGTTCACGTTTTCTGCGGTGAGGTTGACCACGTTGCGCCCTGCAATGGTCCCGCTGTTGGTCAAGTCGCCACTGAGGTTGAGGTTGACATCTTTGCCTGCCAGCAATGCGCCGCTGCCGTCTAAGTCGCCTTGTCGGACTTTGACATACACCTGTGGGACGAGCACCTTTTGGCTGGAACCATCGGGCAGCGTAACGGTTTGCTCTACCAGCCACACGATGTCGCTGGTGAGCTGGGCCACTTGTTGTGCCGTTAAGGCAATGCCGGGGCGTAAGTTGTATTTTTGACCAAACGTGATAGCGCTGTTCATGAGCGCTTTGTATTCTTGTTCGTCGCTGGTGTAGTCGGCTAGGAAGCGGCGACCAGTGAGTTCAGCCACTTGTTCGCGGATGAGTTTTTGTTCGTAGAAGCCATCGCCTAGGCGTTTTTGGGTAACGCTGGGGTCTAGGCTTAATGCGTTGCTCATGTAGTCGCTACCCAGCCAAAGTTTTCGGTCTATGAAACGTGTGTCTGTTTCAATCAGATAGGCCGATGTTGGCGATGGGTTGTTTTTGAACAGGCTGCTGGTGGGCAATGTGGTTGGAGACACTGCCCCATTGCGTGCATTGGCAGCACCTGCGCCACTTGTGCTACCTGAGACCTGTGCTTGAGTGCGTATACCCACCTGTGCGCCACTGGCGCTGGATGCCGTGACTTGTGCCACTGGAACAGTGCTGTTGGCTGTGCTGTCATAGGGAGCGGTTTGCCACTCATCATGTGCACGAACGCAATTCCATTTGATGAATCCACAAGATCCTGATTGCGGTATGTGTACCAAGGTATAGGTCGTTCCAACGTCACGGGTGGTTTTCGTTGCCATGACATCCGTATTGGCTAACGTGGATGAGCTGATGTTCAATGCACCACCAGCCACAATGTGACTGGCATAGTTAGTCGCGTTGGATGAATTCAGATTGATATCACCACCTGCCAGAATTTGTGCGGGGTCGCTGGCCGTTTGATACGGCAGATAGGTGGTGCGTGTAAACACCCGATATAAGCCAGAGTTGATATCTTCTCGAACTTCCAACTCTGTCGTCGCCACTCTGATTTCGTAAGTAAAGTGGTCATTGGTGTTGTTCACCGTGGCGCTAGAAAGACTTAAGTTACGGCCTGCTTCAATCGTTGCACTGTTGTTGTTCAACGTTGTTACTGATCCAGTTACCCGACGGTTTGCGTCCAACGCGCCACCAATAGCCATGTTCCCCACGCTATAGATGAGGGCGTGTTCTCGGTTGATCAATGTGCCACTAATGCCTAGGTCTAAACGGTCACGCGCTGCAATGGTGCCCGCTTTAGTCACACCTGCAAGGGTTTCTGTATCGTTCGTGAGATTGACCGCTGCAATGCTGAGGTGGTCACCATAGATGCGGCCCGTACCTATGTTGTTAACCGTGTTGGCATTGATCTGCGTGTCCGTCCCATCAATCAAGCCTCGATTGGTCAAGGTACTGCTGGCATTGACTTGGGTCGTGTTGGCTGAGATTTCGCCTGTGGCTGTGTTGTCAATGTTGTTGGCGGTGAGGTTAAGCGTATTGGCTGCTTGCAGTTTGCCGCTGTTGCTGAAATCGGTGTTGAGCTTAAGACTGAGGTCATTCTTAGAGAGTACTTTGCCATCACCGCTCAAGCTGCTCGCGGCAACTGTGAGGGTTTTATCGGCAATCAGCGTACCCTCACTGTTGGTGATGGCCAGCGTTCGATTGGCCTGAACTTGTGTGTCTTGCAGGGTCAGTGCGTTGCCTGCACTGATGAGGCCCAAGGTGTTGTCCACCGTGCCAGCACTGGTGATTGACACATCGTTGTTGGCACGAATTGCACCTGTGTTGTTGTTGAGTTTGGCAGTGGCAATGCTGACATCTTGCCCTTCAATGCCTTGGTTGCTTGCGCTGGTATTGCTGTTGATGACTTCACCCGCATCCACGCTAACGGTGGCTGCACTACGAACAAGGCCGCCTGTGTTGTTGATCTTGCCTGTGGTGCTGCCATTACCTGCCGTCAGGGTTAGGTTATCAAGCCCTTGAATCTGGCCGCTTTGGTTACTGATGTTGGTACTTGTTGCTGTGAGCGCACCTTTGCTGCCGATGTAGCCTGCATCGTTGTTGAGATCCCCTGTCGTGAGTGTGGTCGTACCTTGGGCTGCAATACCCCCTTGGCCATTGATGGCTGCATTGCTGCTGATGTAGTTAGCAGCGTTGGTGTTGGTGAGGGTGTTGCCGTTGGTGTTGATGACTAAGTCGCCGCCTATCTGTATCAAGCCAGCATCGTTATTCAACGCATGGGTCTGCAAATTGGCAGTATGGTTTCCAACTAATGTGCCTCCCGAGTTATTGAGGTCGGCGGAAGATACTGTCATGTTTTGACTAGCAACCACTATGGCATTCGCTGTGCTCAAGTCGCCAGCTGTTGTGATTGCTATGTTTTTGGCACTGGTCTGGCTGCCCGATAAGTCAACACTGCTACCCGTTGTAGTCATATCACCTGCTGCTAAATTCTTGCCCTTCGCAGAAAGGCTTTGAGTTGTGGTGATGTTTAGGTTGCCGCTATTCGCCAAGGTGCCATCAGTTTTGACACCTGAACCTATAACGCCTGCAGAGGTACTGCTCAGGCTATTGGCTGTGATGCCGGTGTTGCCTTGTGCTGCAATGACGCCACTGTTCGTCACAGTGCCTGTTGCACTGACTGTTTGATCGTTACTGGCATAGAGCGTACCGCTGTTGGTGATGTTGCCTTGTGTGGTGATTTGAAGGTTGGCACTGGCTTGTAATGCGCCTGTGTTGGTGAGCCAGCCATTGTTTTGCAATACCAAGTCGCCCCCTGTGGAGCCCCCTGTCGCACTGAGAATGCCTGCGCTACGCACGCCCAAGCCTTGCTCGGTGCCAATCAGGTGAATCTTGCCTGCGTACATGCCGCCAATTTGCGCTACGTCCAATGCAAAACTGGGTACTGCACCTGTGCCTGCAATGGTTGTTGTCACAGGGGTTGTAGTGGCTGCAAGACTGGCTGTGTCAATTTGGTTCGCACCTGTGACCACCTTGAGTTCATTGGCCCAAATGCCTGCGTTGACTTGTACAGCACGGGCAAGAATAGCTGAATAGTCTGTGGTGCTGAGATCTAAACCATTGCCATTAACATTGATATTGCCTCCCTGCACACGGTAGCCATCTAAGCTGCCGCCATTGACGATAGGTGTACCTGTGGTGAGTGTGGCTTTGCTGGTGTTGATAAAACCACCACCGTTGACGCTGATGCCCGAGGGGTTGGCAATCACCACCTCTGCACGTTGCCCTGCGACTTCCACATACCCATTGAGGTAGCTAGGGTTTGATGAATTCACCTCATTCAGAATGACACGGGCACTGCCCGTCGCTAACCACGGATTACCTTGCACCCAGCCGCCTTGCTGTGTTTGTACGTTGGTGCGGCTGTTGTTGAGAATGACGCCGTTGCTCTGCACATCAAATTGGCTGTAAACGTTGCGTGAAACGCCAGCGGCACTGGGGGTTTGAATGTTGATCTGTGGCACACCATTAGCGGTTTGCAAAATGGTGGGCTGTTGATTACCGGGTGCTTGTCGATATGCCACGACTTGAGCCTGTGCAGGCTTGGGTAACCAAAACAACACAGCTCCAATTGCACACAAGCAAGCCAAGGCCAAGGTGGATATGCCTGCGACCAAGTGAACAGATGCGGGCAAGTCTTGCGCTACGGCTTGACCAATCGCACCACCACTGTTTGAGTTGGCTACTTCTGCCACTGCCATGTATTGACCACGACGTTTATTGAAAATGATGCGAAATAAACTTTTGTTCATGGCGTCACCCCTTAGCTAGCAATATCCAAAATCCAACTCAATAGCGAAAGCAACCCGCATTCGCTATTGAGAAACTCACTTAAAAGTTAGAAACGTGTACCCACAGACACGGTGAAGCCTTTGCTAGTGGTGCCATCTTTTTTGTAGTAATTCATGTAATCGATTTGGCCGTACACATCTTGGGTGAATTTCGTTTGCACGCCAAGGCCATAACTAACATCAGACCCGCTAGTTGAATCAGATCCACCATTCCATGAGCCCTTTAGCTCTGACTTAGCCCACCCCACACGGCCAAAAATTTCTGTATCTTTTGCGACCTCCATTTTTGGTTTTAAGAAAATGCCATATCCATTCGCTGAAACATCTACGCCTTGCTGGCTATCTTTTGAAATGGTTGTGCTGTACATACCTTCAATCGACAAGTTCTCATTGATATCTTTTCCAAAAATGAACCGTGCAAGTTTGGGCTTGTATGTCACATCACTATCGCCAATAGAGAGCGGTGTGTAACCAATCTCACCGTAATAGCCTGAATCATTGGTCTTCGATTGCGCTGAAGCAATGCCAGCTGTCAATACAGTCAACACGGCGACTAATGCATATTTAGAGTTTTTCATTTTGGTCTTTCAAGTTAATGTGGCTTCGCCACGTTTAAATCAAGTTGAATTACTTCAACCCACTCCTAAGCACAAGTCGTATCAACTTGTGCATTAAGTCCTCTGGTTCTATAGATGTGCCCATGCTTAAAAACTCGCACTCAGGCTGAAGCCTGCTGTGCTTCCTGTCGTTCTGAAGTTCTCTGGCTTGTTGACAGGCGCGCCAATGAAGAAGTCGTAATTCAGTTTTTGAATTGCGCCACGCAGACCCAATACCGCACCTGTCAGTCGTGTGGCAACGAGCAACTCACTGCTTGGGCCACCCACTTGCCCTGTATCTAAGCCTGCGTAAAATTCGTGGCTGCTGTCGCCCAAAGCAAAGCTCAGATCGTTGCGCCAGAACCATCCACGTTCAGCACTTAAAACAGACTCACCGTCATAGCCACGCACGGTGTAACGACCACCAATGACAAAACGGTCTTGGGGAGTGAGTGGCGTTCTATTTGTTTGAGCACGCCACGTGGCGTTGTAACGAATGCGCTGGTCATCCAGCTTGAATGGCAAGGCTAAATTCACGTCTGCTGCGACCAATGCAAAACGTGATGTGCCTTCATTGAACGCTTCTTCAGGCGCGGAAATTGAGCCGAAGGCACCAGTGCCACGCTTGTAAGTCAAGTTGCTCTCTAGCGTGGCATCTTGAATAAAGACTTTGTGGTTGAGTGTGCTGTCCCAACCCCCCACGACTCGACGCTGCACATCGACCTCGGTGTCGTCAATGTAGTTGTTGCTTTTACGCTGGAAGGCGCGAATCGCCAAATTCAGTTTGTGTGCGCCATCACGAAACACCAACCGATTGAGCTTAATGTCATTGTTCTCGCTGGTACCTCGGTAAACGTAGCTTTGGTTTAGTCCCGCAACCGTTTGGTAGTACCTACTGGTGCTAGAGGTAGCGCCCAGCGTCCAGTACCCAAACGGCAATGAGTAATGAACGGTGTTCGCATGTGTGCCGCGTGGGCCACTGTCTCCACCGCCCAAGCCCTTGGTGTTGGTGACATAAAACAAGTCGTTGAGGGTGAGTGCGTTGTCGTAGCTGACGGTTACGCTACCTCGATATCGACCCGTAGCTTTGGTGCCACTGTCATCCGCATTGACAGTAAGCCTGAAGGGAAATGGCTGACGGTATGAAACAACCAAGTCGCTATCCCCCAACTGCGCACCTTCGCCTTGTGCTGGCTCGATTTGAATGTCAGCTTCTGCCGTGGGAACGCGCTTGAGGTTTTCTAAGGCTTGTTCAATGTCACGTAAGTTGAGGATGTCGCCCGCTTGCATGGGCAGGGCGTTGCTCAAATTAGCGCGGGGGTCAACTGGTTCTTTCAGTCGAATGGCACGTATGCGCCCCGCAATGAGCGTGAGCACCAAAGTGCCTTGGCTCATGTCTTGCTGAGTGGCTAAAACTCTTGAAGTAACAAACCCACGATCGACCAAGATTTTTTGTGTTCGCTCAATCAGCCAAGCTACCCCTTGTGCGCCAACGCACTGCCCAATAAAGACAGGAGCATCGGGGGCTGTGAGTTGCTCAACCACCCAATCGAATTCAGGAAGGGGTACGCCCGAGCCGTTTTGAAGCTGAAAACGCTGAATCGGAAAACAGGGCGTTTCAATCGGCAGTGTTTGCGTGGTTGCTTTTTCTGGTGCGCTGAGCCGCACGTCTGGCGTGCGCTCAAGTTGCTGACGCTGTTGCTGCTCTTGCTGCTGTTGTCTTTGCAACTCTTGTTGGTTGCGAATGCCAATGTCGCGCTCTTGAATAGAAGTAACTTGCGCTGTTGCACTCCAACTGGCCGCCACCATGCCCAATGCAATGGCGATGTGCAGCTTTTTAATGACGGGACAGCCAGATGCAACAGTTTTCTTTAAAGCAAACATCAACAAGTTCAAAAATAAATTAGAACTTATTGTCTTTTAATATCTATTTATTTAAATAATTTATTTTCATTTTTATTGAGAACACTGAAGGTATCACCAGAAGGGGTTAAAAAGCCCCTCTGGTGATACCTTCAGTGTTTTTCGGGCAATAACCCAGTGCCTTACTCGGAATTAAGCTAGCGTTTGGAGGCTGTGTCGGTTCATTTTTTGTCGTTGTCTGCAGTTTTCTGCCGGGCTTGAGACGAGGCTCTAGCCGGTACAAATCGCTCATAAATTGAGGCACCCAAGTGCGCACGGCAATGCACACCGACAACGGGGGGCGTTCTTCTAAAGGTAGGTGGGCATCAGCCCTAGCTTGGTCTTCATATTCCAAAGCAATTTGTTCGAGCCGTGCTTTAAGTTGCGCTTGTGCTTGGCGCGAAACGCGCATGTTCATGATGCGCAAAATTTCGCCTTCGCCCTCAAAACCATCATTGAAGAAGTCGTCACTGACGCTTTGCACCATTTGCATGATGGGGCCCCCGCTGATCCAACCAAAGCTGCTGGCAACCAAGAGGCGGTAGCGGTCGGAGGCTTGTACTTCTACAAAGCCCATGTCATCTAGGCGTTTGAGCAACTCATGCACTTGGTTGCGTGTGAATTGCAGGTGTTTGTGAATGTCGGCAACGGGCCAATGGTTGAGGGCGCACACAGCGACGATGAGGAGTTTTTTGTCTTGCGCAAATTCTTGTTCTTGTTGCAAGCTCAAGCGTGTGATGAGCTTGCGTTTGCGCGGCGTGGTTTTAAAGAGATCGACAAACTCGAGATGCAAATATCGACAGATTTGCTCCAACCGATCTAGCCCGCAGTCACCGCCTGTGAACAAGCGCTTGATGCTGACTTCTGACAAGCCAATGGCTTGGCCCAGTTCTTTGTAGGTGATGTTGCGAGCTTTGAGGTGCAGACGCAGCGCATCGATGATGTAGGTTTTAGACATGCCCGTTTTTAAATCGGGATGTTTTTGAAAGATTAAGTTCGGCTCACTGTCAGTGCGCGTCAGACTCTAGATTGGGTGCACCTGCAGCACAATAGGGCCCATGCAAATGAACCCCTACCTCGCCCAACTCGACCAGTTGGCTGTGCCTTTGGCCATCGCTGCCGTGATTTTTGTGTTCTCGCTCATCAGCTTCGGCGTGTGGGCCTCGCGCATACGCCAAGTACGCACCGAGGTGGTGGCACTCGATGCGCGACTGGGCGCGCACCAAGGCAGCAGCCGCGAGGCACTGGCCTTGGCCGAGACCAAAACCACCGACAACGAGCTGAAGTTTTTGCTGCGCGAAACCGAAGCCGGCTTGATTGACTTGCCCACACAACACGGTGTGAGCCAAGGGCCACGGAGCAGCTACAGCTTTCGCAGCCATGCCGACACATGGACGGTGCGCAGCGTGCTCGGCGGCCGCATGAATTTGGCCTTGTTTGAGACCATGCCCAATTTGCTGATTGGTTTTGGTTTGATGTGCACCTTCATCTTCTTGGCCTTGGCTTTACAACAAGCGGGCTTGGCGCTCAACGCGCTGGATGTGTCCGCCCGCCAACAAGACCAAGCCTTGCAGTCGCTCATTGCCACAGCGGGCGGCAAGTTCATCACTTCTATCGCAGGTTTGCTGTGTTCGCTGATATGGAACTGGCGCGCCAAAGTGGCGTTGGAAAACTTGCAGTCCAGCATTGACACCTTGTGCCACACACTGCGCGCCAAAGTGCCCGACAACGCGGCCGAAGCGAGTGTGCGCATGCAGCTGGCGTTGTTCCAAGACATCTTGGATGAAAACCGTTCACAGGTCAGCCAACTGCGCCGCTTTGAAGGTGACTTTGCCAACGCGATTGGCGACGCCCTCTCGCGCCATATGCAGCCCGCGTTTGACAAGCTCGCGCAACTCGCCGACAGCATTCAAACCTCCAGCCAGAGCTTTGGGAGTGCAGGTAGCCAAGCGGCGGTGGAGTTGAGCAAAGCGGGTGAGACCTTGACACAAGGCATCTCCAACGGTTTGGCCTCGTTTGGCGATGCGGTGGGCACCTTGTCGCAAACCATTCAAAACACGCGCGCCACCATCACCGAACTCGATGCGTCGTTGGCACGCGCCAGTGCGATGGGACAACAAGGCACACAACAACTTGAAGCACTCTTAGGCAACTTGGGGCAAACCGTACAAACGGTACAAGGTGCAATGACCGGCTTGCAAGGCACGGTCGAGCGCATTGACCAAACCGCTGAAAAGTTCAAAGACAGCGCTACCGCCATCGAGGGCGCGGTGGGCTTGCAACGTGCCGCGGCGACCGACTTCAAAGAAGCCTTGATTCCAATGAACCAAGCCTTAGGCCAAACCGTGGACACGCTCAAACAAAGTGCAGTGTCTGCCGAAGAGGCGCTGGGCCATGTGCGCTCACATTTGCAAGACGCGCAAAAGGCACTCACAGGCACAGTAGATGCACTGACCAAAGGTGTGTCCGGCTACAGCACGCAAATTGCCGACTTGCACACCAAGATGGACCAACACTTGGCCAGCGCAGTCAACCAACTCAGCGGCAGCATCACCAACCTCGAAGAAGTGTTGGATGAGTTCATTGACGCGTTGCCACCCAAGGCCTAAAGCAGCGCACGTAGATCATGTTCATCAAAACACGTCGCCACACAGCGGCCACCCACGAGCAAGTCGAAGAGTCAGGCTACATGGCCTCGGCCAGTGATTTGATGATTGGCTTGCTGTTCATCTTCATCGTGATGGTGATGGTGCTGCTCTCACGCAAGCCCGAGCAACCGCCAGAGCCACCCGCTGATCCATTGGCCACCGTGGTGCACACCATTGGCACCAAGTTGCAAAACGCAGGCGTGCCTGTGACCATCAACCAAGTGTCGGGGGTCATCAGCTTGCCCGCCGACACCTTGTTTGCACGCGGCAGTGCCGAGCTGGAAAACTTGGGTGTGCGCACGCTGCGCCAATCGGCCGAGCAGTTGCAACAGGTGCTGCCTTGCTACATCTATTCGCAGCGCCGCCAACTGCCTGCCGACTGCCGGGCCAACCCTCAACAGCTAGAGATTGAAACCATCCTGATTGAAGGCCACACCGACTCTGTCCCCTTGCACCGTGGCGACTACAACAACTGGCATTTGGGCCTTGACCGTGCACGCGCGGTCTACAAGGTGCTGGGCTCCGAAGGCATGCAAAGCTACCGCAACGAGCGCGAGCAGCCGGTGTTTGGCATCAGCTCTTACGCCGACGAGCGCCCCAGCAGCAAAGACAACGACACACAAAACCGCCGCGTCGAGCTGCGTTTTGTGTTGGCCTTTCAGCCCACCGAAACGGGCACCACCAAAGGCCCGAGCAGCACCTTGAAGAAGATGCAAGAAACCGTGCGCTAAAACTCCGCTAAACCACTGCCAAAACCATGCACGAGTTTTTCGCCCCACTGCCGCAAGACTTTGACCAGTTGGCCCATGCTGCGCGCACCAAGCGCGGCAGTGGCTTGGGCAAAGACCCAGACTTGCGCACCGTGGGCGAGCGCACCTACAGCGCGTTTGAGCGTGTGCAGTTTGCATCCAACAGCACCGCCCCACGCCAGCGTGATTGGCGCAACATCCCCTACGCCCTGTGGCTCGATGCCGAGCGTGGCCTGCACACCCACACCCCACTGACCGACCGTTACTTTGAGGTGGCCGTGCCCGAGGCCCTGAACACACGACGCCCACTCAAGTGGGGCCGTGGTTTGTTGCACGCCTATTTGCAAAGCTTCAACCCAGAGAACCCCGTGTTCTTGAAGTTGGCCCACACTGCGCGTGACTTCTTTTTAGACCCACGCGTGTTGGCTTCGTTGTCAGAAACAGAAGCCAATGGCTTAGAGCGACTCATCACCACCCTCGATGTGCTGGATCCGCTGAACGGCCCCGTGCATGTGGCCAATGACATTTTGGGGCTCCCTGCCGACAAAACCTTGGCGCAATGGCAAGAGCGCCACGCACTCACGCAAGGCTTTTGGCTGAACCACTTTTGCAAACAAGCGTTTTTAGAAGCCTTGCAAGCACCCGAAGAAATTCGCAGCACCCTCGCCTACGTCAAACGCATGTGCGAATGGGCCATGCACGACATCGGCCTGCCCACCCAACGCCTGCGCTACCCGCTGTGCCGCGATGAGTTTGCTTACAGCCTGCTCTCGCCATGGTTTGATCGCAACCCGCCACAAGAGCTGAAGAACGCGCTGCTGTCAGAGCTGCTGCGCACCTTGGGCGACCCACGCCACAACCACGCGGGCTGGCTGGGTGTGCGCCGCGAAGCCATCGAGACCGCCAGCCGCTGGCTGACCAGCCGCACCATGGATGCATTTTTTGAAATCTTGCGCCACACCGAAGACGACATTGGCCCCTACCGCCGCCGTTTTTGGGAAGCCTATTTCCACGCCGGTCACATCTTGGAAGCGTGGATTGCCTTGGGTGAACAAGCGGTGGAGCAGTTGCAAAAAATCGACCCAGCAGGCGAGCTGAGTTACGCCAAGATTTTGGGCAAGATCGCCCCCAACCAATGTGTGCTGATGTTGCGCATGGGCAATATTTTGTTTTGCGACTGGAGCCACCACGGCCGATTGCGCGCGATTGCACACAACGCCAAACAAGCGCCCAAGCTTTACCAAAACGAGTACGAACTCTTCCAGCTGCGCTTTCCTACACCGCTGGACTTCAACGAGGGTTTGCTCGACGACCCCGGCCTCTTGCATTACGAGTCAGAGCTGGGTGGCTGGCAAGACACGGCGCGGCGCTTCATTGACATGCACCTAGGGATTCACCTGAGTTTGGCCGACTTAATGCCAAGCGATGGTCAAAATTAATTCGCTCGTCACTCGCTCTCTTTGATTTATCGCAAAGGCAAGGGTTTATCAGAACTGTCTAAGTCAGACCCTTGTAAGAGCCCGGTTCCACAGTCTCAGGGTTTTGACAGATACCGCCATACAAGAGGAGACCGGTTCATGAGCGACATCACTATTTATCAACCATCAGCTGAATTCGTCAAGCAAGCCAATGTCGCTGGCATGGCTGCTTACGAGGCTTTGTGCAAAAAAGCAGAAACAGATTACGAAGGCTTTTGGGCTGAGCAAGCTCGCGAACTGCTGAGCTGGAAAACCCCCTTCACCAAAGTGCTCGACGAGAGCAATGCCCCCTTCTTCAAGTGGTTTGAAGACGGCACAGTGAACGCCTCTTACAACGGCTTGGACCGCAACATCGAAAAAGGCTTGGGCGACAAGACCGCCATCATCTTCGAAGCCGACGGCGGCGAAGTGACCAACGCCACCTACAGCCAATTGCTGGCCAAGACTTGCCAATACGCCAACGCCTTGAAGGCCATCGGCGTGAAAAAAGGCGACCG
>JACCDV010128706.1_pt1 | contig 17578 bp, 8 predicted proteins | sample 7446131 | NCBI WGS metagenome assembly JACCDV01 (sample SAMN15323448, study PRJNA562643) | freshwater metagenome | isolation source: river surface water | place: USA:Blue River Watershed | collected 2017-08-17 | reverse complement strand
TGAGTGGATTCTTGAAAGTCTACATGAATATCGACGAGTTGGTCGTTTGAGTTAAAGCTTTTTACATCATACCTGGAAAAGTTTACGGAATTAAATATTCCTAAGTCCAAAAGTCTCGTTCTAGATTTTTCAATGGTATTCAAGGAATAAAAATCACCTTCTTTGAAATCTAAGTATTTTTCAATAAAGTTTCTTTTAGTTTTTTCTAGTCCTGAAATTGAAACTTTTTTAATTTTATATCGTTTCCCTTCTTGAATACTTAGGGTTAAATGTATCCTTTCTTCAGTAGTAGTTGATTTTTTAGAAGTGAAATTTGGTTTTATTTCTATATCAAAAAAAGATTTCTCTTGATATAGCTCAGAAAGATTGATGATGGTTTTTTCTATTTTTTCTGGGCTTATTGGCTCACCATTTTTGAGCAATATTTTTTTTTGAAGAATCTCTTTTGTGATTTGATAATTACCCTTTATTTTTAGACTTTGAAGAATGTGTCTTTTGTCTTCTTTTATGCGAAGTGTAACATCTATATTACGTTTTTCTCTATCAACATTGTTTACTTTTTGAATTTTGACATTCCAGTAGCCATGTTGATAATAGAATGCATAGAGAGCTTCAACAAATTCAGTAAGTTCTTTTTCGCTGTAATATCTTTTTTTAGTAAACTCCAAATAATTTTTCCGAGTAATTTTTAAAAGAGTGTTTCTTGAAAAATTTTGATTTCCAATAATAGAAATATTTCCAACTTGATAAAAGGATCCTGGTTCTACTTTGTAAACAATAGTTTTTTTGCTATTTTTTTTCTTAATCTTTTGAGGTTTATTTACAAAAACATCAAAATAGCCTCGGTTTAAATAGAACTCTTCAATTTTATGCGACAGGGATGCTTCTGTAGTGTATTTTCCTTCCATATTATCAAAAGGATGTTGTTTGATTTTAAACCATAGGAATTTATCTAAAAGACCTGTTCGTTGTGTTTCTATTAATTTATAAGAAATAGCTTCACCTAGTTGTCCAGAAATTGAAATGCTGGCTGATTTTTTGTCTTCACTAAAGTTAAGTTCAGAAAAAGTGAAAATAGAATTTTCGTAGCCATATTTCTTAACTTTTTCTGTAAAAAATTTTATTTTTTTTTCTATTTCATGAGTACTACACGTATCCCCTGTTTTTATATCTAAGACAATTGGAGACGAGTTTTTAAAGTTTTTTTCTACAGTAGAGATTTTGCAAAGAGGTCCTTTTTTGACACTTGCTTTGTAGCTTAGATTTTTTTTATATTTGTCTATTTCGAGTTTTATAAAAGGGTTTGTGTAGCCATGGTTTTTTAAAATAGTTTCAATGTCAGCTAAAAATGATTGCCTTCTCAGAGTGTTGTCTATTTTGTTAATGTATCTTGCTTCTAATGACTGAAGCTCTGGAAGCGTTTTTTTGTTGAGGACATCGATAGAAATTTTCTTAATAAGGTCACCTTTTTCTTGATAGAAAAACACTTCGTCTTTCTTTTTTTTTCTTGCTTCAAGAGAAAGATGTGGAAACTCTATAGCAGCCTCTTTGAGTTTTTCCGTGACTTCTTCATTAGTTAAGTTTTTTCCATAAAAAGTCAGATCAGAAAAACCTACTTTAGGAGAGAGTAGTAATAAAAAATATAAAAAATGTACTTTTTTGTTTTTCATAAGTTTAAAATGGGAAATTAAATTTAATGTTAAAGCTTTGATTACGCCTATTGATATTGTTTTCTCTATCCCCCATTTTTAAATCAAAAAGTGTTTTTATTTGTATTTGCGGGGTAACTTTATATTCAAGACTTAAGTTGGCGCGAGAGAGTTTTGTTGGGCTTGCGCGAACTTTGATGTCCAAATTTTTTTTCAAGTTTATAATAGTGGTTAATGTGATGATAGACCCGTCTCCCCAAAGGTCATTGATTTCTGGTCTAAGGTAAATGTATTTGTTTCCAAGGATATTATCTAAAACATCTAATGGTAAAACTTCTGTTGCATAATTAAGCGATGCAATTAAATTTTTATTTTCGGTTATGATATTGTTTGAAAGAGGAGTGTCTTTAGATTCAGGTAATGTGCCTTGAGAAATAAGATACATAATCTCCAGATTATTAATCTGTGTATTATCTACTTTTGAGACTTTCGGATTTATGTCAAAATCAACAAGAGGGGAAGAAGCTTTCCCTAAGATATTTAGTCCTACTGTGTAATTATCAATAAGAGAGGTAGCTTTAATATCAAGAGATGGATTAAGATTATCACCAACGTCAAAATAAATAAAGCAGCGCTCAATAGAAAAATCTCTTTTATAACGGAAAATTCCACTGTCTGTTTTGAGTAGCCCAGATAAAACAATGTTTTGATTTGAACCTAAAAGCTTCATCTCGCCAGAAGCAATTAGATTTAGGTTGTTGTTACTAATGTTTATTGTTTTATTTGCAGAAATACCTATGTTGAAAGAAACAAAAGGAGATTTTTTGATTTTCGTTAAAGACGCTGTCAATTGTTTTTTTTGTAGGGAACGAATAGCTTCTTGTGTGAAGTTGTAGTTCATGTTTGAGCTCAGTTGATTAACTTCTATGTTCCCGTAGAGTTGGTAAGGTTCTTTTTTTTCTTTTAGAAATAATCGACCTGAAAGATTTGTAGAAATTTCTTTTAAATAAGGAGTTTTTAAATTTACAATGCTGTTGTTGAATTCTATAAACAGAAGAGGGTCAAGATCAATCTCAGGTTTATTATATACAAAATTTCCTTTTGCAGTGATAGATCCGTTACCTTTTTCTGAAAAAAAATGGTTCACATAAAAAACGCCATTTTTATAAGTGAGGTCAAAAAGAATATTTTCAAATTGGGGCTCTAGTTCTGGGATCATAAGAGAGAATGCTGGGAGAGGGTCCCCATTATAATCGAACATCTTGTTTTTTAAATTAAATTCATAGTTAAGTTTGTTTTCAGAAAAAGAAAAAGAACCTAATAGATCAGAAAATCCTTTTGAGTAAGCGATATTAGGGAGTAGTTGACTAAACAAAGAAAGATCTATTGTACCAGAGATGTGGACTTTTCCATTTTTTTGAAGGAGGGTGTCAAAATTCTTAAAAGTAATATCTAGATGCTGATTTTTTATATTAAGATCTTCAGATTTTTTTTGTTCTTTTTGAGGTGTTTCTTTTATTGTATAGCTGTAAGATTTATCTAGTTTTAATTCGAAGTAGTTAGTTTCGTTTGAACGTTCATGAAAATAATTTAAATAAAAATCAGAAAAAACAACTTTAGCTGTGTGTATTTTGGAAATTTTTGCTAGACCTTGAAACTCTAGGTCTCCACTTAAATAAGAAAAATTCTTAGGATTTTCATAAAAAAGTTCAGGAAGAAGAAAGCGAGTGTCAAATTGATTTAAAGAGAAAGTTGCTGTGAAAGGCCAATCTCTTTTATTCCAGTCAGTCTTTATTTTTCCAGAAAGAGAACGTCCTTTTTGTTTAAAAGATAGATTAAGTTGTTCTCTATTTAAATTTATTTTATACGAGACAATAGGAAGGTTTAAAATTTTTTTATAGGTCAGCTCTTTTAAAGAGCCTTCTTGTACAAGAGAGTAATCTTTTGGGGTTCCTTTAAAGAACCCGCTAAAAGAATGTTCGCTGTGTAAACTTGCTTTTGTAAGAAAAGGGTCTATAAAAGGTATGTAAGGTGTGAAAGATTTAGTGGAAGAGAGCTTTCTTTTCTTTAGATTATAAGAAAAGTTGAAAAAATTTTCAGAATAAATTTGAAAGATTTCAAAAGTTTTATTTTTGAAAGACGTGCCTTTAGTCACATCTATTAATCCATCACAGGATATTTGATAAATATTAGAAAAAGCGAGACATTTTTTGAATTCTATTTTTTTTTGATTTCTTGTGAATTCTGTTTTAAAAGTGTCAAATATTTTTTCATTTCCCCAGTTGACTCGTTTTAACTGAGCTTTGAATGTACCGCTCGCTGCTAGAGGATTTTCAATATCACCAATGATATCTGCTTCTAGTTCTTTCATCGAAAAATGAAGAGGCCAATCTGGAAAAAAATGTTTTCTTATAGCAGTTATGGAAGTTCTTTTTAGATTATTTGATTTTGCTTTGATTGCGAAGGTTTTATTTGTGAAATCAATTGTTCCTTGGGCTAGGAGATCTCCTGAATTGGCATAGGCAGTTACCGTGTTTAAATGTAATTTATCATCCAGAAAACTAATTGATCCGTAAGAAGTTTTGAGAGGAATCTTTTTAATTCTGACTTTTTCTCCTGAAAAAGTTATACGAGAAGTGGTTTTTTTATTAAGGCTATAAACATTCGTATATAAAGATCCATAACCATCGAGCTCTATAGGAAGAAATGTCGATGCTAATGCATATGGAACTTTTTCGCTTGTAAAATGGAGGTCTGTTTCGGCTTTAAAGTAAATATCTCCCTGCAGAGTGAGATCACCTTTTTTGAGTGATTTTTGAGATAAATGTTTGTTTTCTTTTATGGAACAGAAACCTTTTGTTTTGTTGCCAAAATCTAAGTGATTTTTGTCGATATGGATATCTACATTAAAATCACAAGAAGCGTAGCCTGTTTCAGTTTTGTTCGTATTGAGGTTGAGAAGCTCGAAACGAGTTGCTTGTGCTTGACCAGATATTTCTATGTTGAGAGGTTTTCCTTTTCCTTTTAAATGAAGCGATTGTGCTTCTAGGTTTAAATCTATAGAGTCATTATCTACATTAAAAATAGAAAAAATATCTTGAAGACTTGTTTGCGTAAGGGTGAGGTTGAAGTCAAAAGGAATTTCTTTTGTGAAGTAAAGATATCCATTTCCTGTTGCGAAATTTTTTTCTTCGTCAATAGCTTTTATGTTATCAAAATAGATAGAGTCTTTTTTAATTTCGTAGCTAATGACAGAGTCAAGGAGATTGAAATTTGAAATTTTTGCTTTTTGAGACTTAATTGTTCCTTTGGACTCAGTATGAATAAATTTTTGATTTAGTAGATGGTAACGTGCTTCAGATCTATTGGTTAGTTGTAAAACACCATTTGTCTTTTTTAAATCAAGCTTTTGTTTTAGGGTGTCTAAATCTAAGTTGATAGTAAAAAGACTTTTACTCGTGAACTCTTCTACTTTTTTTGTTTTTTTGTTGCGAATAAAAACAGTTTCAAGTTTCCCACCAAGAGAAGATTTTTCGACTTGGAGTAAAATTTTCTTCAAGGAGAAAATATTTTTTGTCAGTTTAAGATTTGATACGAAGTGAGAGCTTCTGAATATTTCTTTCTTGTTGGACTCGATATAGAAGCTTTCTAGAGAAATAATTCCTTGAATAGATCTGTTGTAAAGAGAATTAAGTGATAAGTTGAGTGACTTTGCTTTATACTCATTTTTTTTGTCACCTTGTTTTTCTTTTATGAGAAGCTCTAAATTTTTTAAGGAAAGATCATTGATAAAGTTTTTTTCTATTAGAGTGTCTATTTCCTTTATAAAATCAAGATGGCTAGTGTTTGTTTCTTTCGTAGTACTATCTAAATTCAGCTCTAAAGAGGGGCTATTAATAACTAAATCAGCAAGCCTCACTTCACCAAAAAGTATTCCCAAGAGCGATAAGCGAGAAGAAATTTCAGGTACTTTTAAATTCAGGTCAATGGTGTCATCTTTGTAGGTAAAGCTAAAATTTTTTGACGAAAGAGTAAGAAGAAACAAGTTAGTTTTCAAACCCTCTAGACGAAGATTGCCTTTTGATAAATTACTGACTTTTTCCTCAATAACGGCGATAAGTTCCCTATTGAGAACTGTTTGGTTGATAAGATAGTTGCTAGCGCCTATTAAGAAGGCAAACCCAGCTATGAGAAAAAGAAAAATTTTTTTCAACATTTCTATTTAGTCGCTTCATTAAAAGGCTTGTTTAGCCAACAGCTATTTATACTTCAAGCATAACATAGAGAGTTTTCTTGTCGTACCTAGACCGAGCATTGAAGGGCGAAGAAAGCGATATGTAAGCCCTATTAATATAGCGCGATATTTTACATTTTTAGTAAGATAAAGTGCCGTTTATTCTCTTAGTTAATTATAGTTGTTTTTAATTTTTTTTCACTAAGTTTCAGAATTCTCGTGAGTTCTTTAGAAATTTATTTCTTTTTGGGGATCCTGTCGATATAGTTCGAATTTTTAACGCTTTTTTGTTTGTATTGCTTGGGGTGTCTATGCGTGTTTTATTGGTAGGAAATGGTAATCGTGAGCATGCACTAGCTTGGAAAATAGCGCAGTCATCTTTGTGCACCGAGCTTTTTACTCATGGCTCTTCTTCTCTTCTTGAAGAGATAAGCTTGAAAGTGCCTTTGTCTCAACACGCTTCCCATGAAGATTTATCCCATTTTGTTCACAAAGAAAAAATATCTTTAGTCGTCTGTGGTCCTGAGAAGCCTTTAGCAGATGGTTTGACAGACACTCTTAAGAGTTATGCTCCCAATTGTCTTGTTGTCGGCCCTACAAGAAAAGCAGCTCAGCTTGAAGCTTCAAAAGTTTTTGCAAAAAAAATGATGATGAAAGCAGGGATTCCAACTGCTTTCTATGAAGAAGTAACAAGTTATGAATCTGCTTTTTTGAAAGGTTTGTCTTTATTAAAAAAAAATGGTGGGATCGTTTTAAAAGCAGATGGACTGGCTAGTGGCAAAGGGGTTTTTGTATGCCACTCTGAGGATGATTTGCAAGTAGCGCTTGAGCGGTTGAAAGAGATTTTTTTAGAGAGTAAACCAAGAATTCTTTTAGAAGAAGAGCTTCTTGGGCGAGAATTTTCTTATTTTTCCCTCGTTAATGAGGAGTTTCATACACCTCTTGGGTGTGCTGTCGATTTTAAACGTTTAGAGGAAGGGGATAAAGGGCCTAACACAGGAGGTATGGGGGCTTATACTCCTGTTCCTTGGCTTCCTAAGAATTGGGAAGAAGAAATAAAAGGAAAAATAGTAGACCCTCTTCTACTGCTCTTGAAAGAAGAAGGTGTGAGCTATCAGGGTATTCTTTATTGTGGTCTCATGCTCACAGTTTCTGGTATTAAAGTTATTGAGTTTAATGTTCGTTTCGGGGACCCAGAAGCTCAAGCTTTACTGGTGAATGATCCACGAGATTATCTAGAGCTTTTTTTGCAAAGTTTTGAACAAAAAATTGGATACACCCCTTTTGTTGCAAGTCCTTCAAAAACGATTGCAGCTGTTCTTGCCTCTCAGGATTATCCCCATTGTACAGTTGAAGCTCCTCAGTTTCAGTTTGCATTTAAGTCTTCTTTTTTTGAGAATAGTAAGAGCCCTTATATCTTTGCTTCTTCATTTGAGAAAAAAGGATCTCTTTTTTATCCTCAAAAAGGGAGAGTTCTAACAGCAGTAGCAAGAAGTGATGACTCTTTCGCTCAGGCAAAGGTAAAGCTTTCTGCTTGTGTTGAAGAAGCTCAAAAAATTTGGCCCAATTCTCGTTGGCGCAGTGATATTGCTTCAAGAGTAATAGAGGAAGAGTTATGATTCAAAAAAATTTACAAACAGTTTCTTCTACAGCAAAGTCTTTTTTAGATGCATTAGAGGCAGGACTGGTCTGTCTACACCCTTCGGAAACTCTGCCAGGTTTAAGTTTTCATCCAAACTCAGAGAAAGCTAAAAAAACTTTATATGCTATAAAAACAAGAGATGCTCTCAAAACTGTTGTTAGTCTTGTAGCATCTCTCGAGAGAGCAGAAAGTTTTTGGAAACCTCTCCCACCTGTGTGGAAATTTTGTCTTGAAAAACTGTGGCCTTCTTCTTTAACTGTTATTTGGCAAGCAAGTTCTAATGCTCCAGCTTCTCTTGTGAGTGAGAAAGGTTTGCTAGCTCTTCGTGCTCCTAAGTTTCAAGTCTCTTCTCTTTGGATGCAAGAAGTTTTGGAGAAATTTTCTCAGCCTCTACCTTCAACCAGTGTGAATAAAGCAGGAGAACCATCTTTATCTACATGGGAAGAAGCTTGCGATTTTTGCTCAAAGAGAGAGGAGGAGATTTTTATTCCAGTTCTATCAGGCGGAGTTTTTTTTCAAACAGAACCTTCTACAATTATTCTTTTAGAAGGTGACTTGTTTCAAGTTCTTCGTGAGGGAGCTTTTCCAGTAGAAAAAATTTTTGAGACAAAAGCTAAATGGCTAACAAACAATTGAAAGGGAGGTGTATTGTGATTCGTATTGTTCTAGGAAGTTCCTCACCAAGAAGAGTCGATCTTCTTGGTCGGCTGGGATATTCTGTTGAATATTTAGTGCCAGATGTGGATGAGACCTTGAGCGAGCCCTATCCTCCTGATGTTTTTGTTATGAAGCTTGCACAAAAAAAAATGGAAGCGATTTTTGAGAAGAATCCTGAGCTTAATTTTTTAGGAAAAATCGTTGTAACAGCTGATACTGTCGTAGCGTTTGAAGATGAAATCCTTGGAAAACCTGAAAATAAAGAAGAAGCTCGCAGTACTTTGACCCGCTTGTCTGGAAAAAAACATACAGTTTTTACCTCTGTTTGTTTTGCTTATCTAGCAAAAAATGGTGATGGTCTTTGTGAAACTCTTTTACAAAAAACAGAGGTTTTATTTAAGAATCTAAGCTCTAAAGAAATAGAAGATTATATTTCTTTAGATGAGCCTTATGATAAAGCCGGCTCTTACGCTATTCAGGGTAGTGGTGCTTTTATGGTAAAAGAAATTAACGGATCTTACACCAACGTTATGGGCTTCCCTTTGGCTGAAGTAAAAGATAAACTGGAAGAGATTTATCACACTCATATTCAAATATAAAGTTTTCTTATGTTGCGTAATTTTTTTATAATTTTATTTTTTATTTTCTCAAGCAGTCTTAAAGCAAAGTTATCTTCTCCTGAAATAGCAGAGGCTACAGCTATTGTGAAGGGAGCCTTAGCTTCTCATAACAGGGGCAAGACTGTTTTTTTGGAAAGAGCACCTATTGCTTTTTCAGAAGACTTTACCCAAAGAGAAAGTCGCCAGTATCTCTACTATTTTAGAGCTCTGGGTTTTTTCTTTGAATCTCGTTTTTTTAAATCTAAAAACAAAATTACAAAAGAAAAAGAAAGCCTTGAAAAAGCAAAAGCAGACTTGGAAAGAGCCTATTTTTCTCCTTACGGAGGCCATAAAGGAAAGATTGAGCTTTGGCAAGATAAAATAAAACTAGCTTTAATTGATGTTGCAAAGAAAGAAGGTAACTCTAAAGAAGTGAGTCGCTTAACTCGTGAGAGACCATCACTAAAAACAGAAAGATCTGAGCAAGTTCCTTATCTTTCTGAAGATAATGCTTTAAAAAAAGCAAAAGAAATTATTGCAGCGACCTCAAAATTTTTTTACGAAGGGAAAATATCCCAGGATTTTTTATCTCTTACTAAGCTTTATCCTAAGATTAAAATGAAAAAGAAAAAAACTAGTTTAGAAAACTCTTTTCTTAGTCAGATGGAATCTTCTTTTTATCTTTTTAGTCCAGAGGATTTTGATGAGATTGCAGGTAAATTGTGGCATAATGATGAGCACTCTTTTGCTCTTTTTGTTCTTGAACATGGTCTTCAAGTTTATAAATATAATAGTATTTTCCCAAAATTACTCTTTAAAAAAGCTAAGATTCATCAAGAGATGGAATTTTATAAAGAAGCAGAAAAAATATTAAAAGAAATTGTAAAAGTAGCATCTGGAACGAAAGACCATGAAAGAGCTCTATATGAACTTGCTTTTAACAAGCATTTTTTTATGAAAAAAAATGCGCAGAAAGAGTTTGAAGACTATTTAAAGCTTTATCCCAAGGGTGATTATGAAACTGTGTCTTTGTACTCTGTTTTGCGTTATGAAACAAAAGCTTCTAGAGAGTTGTCCAAAAAAGTAAAAGATAAGCTAGAAGCTTTTTTTAAAAAAAGTCCTATGAGTTATTATAGTTTTCTTTTGGGAAGGGACTACAAAGAAATTTATAACCCTGTATTAAAAAAATTTCTTTTGTCAAAAAACGATGCAGAAAAAAAAGAGCTTTCTTCTCTTGATCTTCCTCCTATTCTTCAAGGTTTCAGGGCTTGTTTTTTAGAGCTTAAAGAATTTGGTCTTAATGACGAGGCTATTTCTCTTCTTCGAACAATGCGTTCTGAAGAGTCATCTTATGACTTAGAACTATTTCTTTTAAATGCATTTAGAGAAGCTCGTCTTTTAAATGAAGTGGTGACTCAGGCTATGCGATTATTTACTCGGTATCCAGAAAGCCAAAATGCTGAGACTTTAAAAGAGACTCTTCCTCTTTTTGCTAAAGATTTTTTGGACAAGACATTGAAGTCTGAAAATAAAAAAAATTTGAATTCTTTTTTAGTCATGAGTCTTGTTCGTCAAGAAAGTGCTTTTAATGAAGATGTGGTTTCTCCTGCTGGGGCTATTGGTTTAATGCAGATGCTGCCAAGTACCGCAAAACAAATTGCAAAAAAGACAGGAAAGAAAAATTTTTCTCTGAGAAAAAAAGAAGACAATCTTTTTTTTGGAACAAATTATTTAAAATCTCTTTTGAATCAATTTAATAACAATCAAGTGTATGCACTAGGAGCCTACAATGCAGGTCCTCATTCTATGGCAACATGGCTTAAGTGGGGAAAAGAATTAGACCCGGAAGAGTTTATAGAGAGGATTCCTTATAAAGAAACATCTCTATACGTGAAGTTGATTATGAGAAATTTTATTGCGTATCAGCTTCTTTATGGAGAGCCTCAAATTGAGAAAGCTCAGTTTTTCTTTTAGGGGGTTGATTCGGCTTTATTTGTGAAAGTATTAAGCTTCTTGACTGCATTATTAGCATCTTTAAACCAGTTAGATCCCAAAGGCAATTCTGCTAATGGCTCAAAAGGCATCCCTGCTCGCATACCTGGTTGGAAAAGATCTCCAATATCAATCTTATAGGTGTTATGATTTTCTGATAACTGGTTTAAAGCATCCGATAAATCAGTCGGTTGTTCTAAGTTTTCTTTCTTACTTAAAATAGTGCTTTCATTATATAGTTTTAATAATTCAGGGTCTAGAGCATGAGTTTGCAGGGCATCTAATTCTTTTTGAGTTAAATCTCCAGTCTTGAGCGTGAGATTTCCTTTCGTATCAGCTATAAATTCTATCGATTTTCCTTGATTTAAAGCAGACACATTTTCTTCTAATTTCTTTATAATACGGTCTGTTAGATTTTTTAACTTACGTACAAGGTTAACGTCTTTTTTATTTGCGAAGATGTTTTTTGTTAAATATGCATCATAAGTTTTATTTAGTCTTTGAAAAGAGGCTAAATTTTTTGTTCTTGTTTTTATTATTTCGCCTAACGCACCTCTTACTTGAGCTCTATCCTTAAAAATCTTTTCTTTACCGTCAGAATCTTTTTCTGTACGTTCTAAAAGGATTTTCTCTAGACTGATTTTCTTATTTTCTAATGTTAGTTTTTTTATTTCATCTAAATTTTTTTGTAATTCCTTATTTGTTAAGACATTAATATCTTTTCCGTCTGGGGTTTGACTTGTTTGTTTTTGTACTAAAATCTTTTCTTTATTTGAGTTTATAAAATTTTCGATATTTTCTAAATCTTTGTTGTTTTTAGGGTTTACAACCAAAACATAATCTTTTGTTTTAACTTGTTCAGCTAGATCATTGCTGATTTTTGCAAAATCTGTTTTAACTTCCATGACAAGGAAGGGCTTGTCTTTAGCCGTGAATATTTTTTGCCAACTCACAAGATGAAATCTTCCATTAACTTCAATTACTCTCATTTCTTTTTCACTTGATGGAAATTTCTCTTTAAGCAACTTTTGAACATTGTCAGCTGCATCTTTAGACTCAAAAGGAAGGCTTTTTCCTTGGTCTAATTTATCAAGAGTGTTTTTTGCTAATTCTTTTTCAGTGATGTCTTTCTTTAGATTTAGAGATGTAGCAATTCCTTCTGACAACTCTATCGTTTTTGGATCAAGGAATTTTGAACTGGATAAGTCGATTGGCTTAAGACTAGGTGCATATAAGTCCTCTCGCGATTTATTTTTTTGAAGGCTTTTGTGAATAGAAAGCCCAACTATTGCACCCAATGCAACACTAAAACTGGCAGCAATTGTACCTATGAGAGCAACCTCTCCTTCTTCTAATTTTTTGTCCTCTGTTAAGCCTAATGCTTCTGTTTTCTCAATGTTTTCTTTAATAGAATTTAAAATGTTCTCTTCTGATTCAATGATCACAAGATGAAAGTTGTCTTCAAGCAGGGTGATACTCAGTTCTTCATTTCCAGTTTCTATACTTGTGATTTCAGAATTTTTAGGAATTTGTGTGTTTTTTTCCTGACAAGAGGTCATACCTATAAAAAAAAATATAATTAAGGATAAGTAACTCATTTGATTTTCCTCCAAAGATATTTCTTAAAATTAAGCTCTACTTAGATGAGTTTTCGGATGTTTTTGATTTTTCTTTATAATGGTTTAAGAAATCTTCTAGACTTTTTGTAGTATCTTGAATCCAAAGACTTTCTGGGTAAAAAATTTTTAGATCATTTAGATTTTTGATGTAAGTTGAGAAAAATTCAAAAAGATTTTCCTTTTTCAATGGGAAAGCCTCCTTATCATCTGATTCTTCAGGGATTTTTAAAAGCATTTCTTCATAAAGATTATAGATAGATTCTTGTGCGAATTCTTCTTGGAAACTCTCTAGGATATATAGCACATTATAGGATTCTAAGCTTGCAAGTAGGGCTTCTGTGGTTTGTGCTAACTCTAAGCTTAGAAAATCTAAGTAAAAGTAAAATGAAAGCAAAAGATCTTTTTCTTTCTCAGGAGTTAGGCCTTCTTTTTGTGAGATCATTTTTTCTTGAATGGAGTCTTTAATTCTTTTGATCTCATCTAGCGTGTCTTTTCTTCTTTCAATTAGTTCTTTGCAATAATTAAAAAATTTTTCTTTTTCTAAAGGAGAAAGAGTGTGTGTGTTTAAAAAATCTTCTTTTGTAGCAAAGAAGATTCTTGGAGTTTCTTTTTTTTCTGTTGATTTAATAAGGATCAGACTTTGGTTTGTGTTTTCAAAGTTTTCTAAAATAAAAATTTTTCTTTCTAAAATACCTTGAAGTGCTGGAATATTTTTTTTGTTAACAAGAAGGATTGTATCTCTTATTCTAGAGTTTTCTTTTAGTTCTTCAAGAAATTCAGGGCTTAGTCCTTTTTTTTCTATGATGACTTGAATGTCTTGAAGTGGATTAATTTCAAAAAGCCTTTTTCTTTCTTTTGTGATTAGGAAAATTTTTTTGTTGTGTTCTAAAACGGCTCCATAGACTGGAGGAAAAGAGTTCTCTTCTAGAACTTGCAAAAAATCATCTGCAGTTTTTTTATTAGAAAATTCTATATGATCTTCTGAAGTGAGCTTATCTACTATTGTTGATTCTTTGAGCGTTTGTTTATTAACTCCTAAATCAACTCTTAAGATTTCAGGTAAGATCTTTTTTGTTAGATCAAGTTGAGAGATTGTAACGCCTTTTAGAGTGAGAGCTAGTGAGTTTTCCTTTAAATTTTCTAGGAACTCACTTGCTAGTTCCTCTGTGTCTTGAACTATAAGCAGATGAAAGGCTTGCCCGCTCCTAATAGGATTTTCTTCTAATGTTTGAAGCAGAGACAAATTTGTTGGAAGTTCTTCTGTTTGATTTTTTTTGTTTTCACAAGAAAAAATGATAAAAAGAAGAAGAAAGAAAAAAGTTTTCATAGGAAGAAGCCCCTTTGTCATTCTAAGTTTACTTACTAATCGGAGTATTTTTAAGTTTTCTTTAAGTTCTATTTAAGTAAATGGCGAGATTTCTAATTAAGGATTTTTTCTGTTTTGTTATGGCGGCTTATCTGTTCTTGATTTATAATTGGTTTTTTTTTAGCATGATGGCACAATTTTTTTTAGTTTCTTAGTGTGAGAATCAAAAGTGTGTAATGAAGTCTTTTGTTTTTTTGAGGTAAGAAAAGGAGTTTTTGCGTGATAAAAGTTGAAAATTTAGGTCGGAATTACGGAGATTTCAAAGCCGTTAGTTCCCTTAACTTTGAGATACCAAGAGGACAAATTGTAGGTCTACTTGGGCATAATGGAGCTGGTAAGACAACGACTCTCAAGATGCTAACTGGTTTTTTAGAACCCACAACAGGGTCTGTAAAAATCAACGGAATAGATGTGAGTGAAAATCCTAAAAAAATACAAGAAAATTTAGGCTATTTGCCAGAAATGGCACCTATTTATCCTGATATGACGATTTTAGACTATTTAGAATATGTGGCAAAAATGCGTGGTGTTCCTGAAGATCTCCGTCCAGGCGCTATTAGAGAAGCTGTAGAGGCGACAGATCTTAATAGTAAAGTTATGGATCCAATTCGTACACTTTCCAAAGGCTATAAACAAAGAGTGGGTGTGGCCCAAGCTATTTTGCATAAGCCTGAGCTTCTTGTGCTTGATGAACCTACAAGTGGGCTTGATCCAAGTCAAATTATTGCTATGAGAACTTTGATCAAAAGATTAGCGACTAAGGCTACTGTCATTATTTCTACTCATATCATGCAAGAAGTAGAAGCGATCTGTGACAGAGTGCTTATTGTGCTTCAAGGTCACTTAGCTCTTGATTCTACTTTGGAAGATTTGAAAAAAAATAATTCGATTCACTTAAAGGTAAATCAAGGCTTAGCTCAAATGAAAGAGTTTTGTTCTCAGTTTTCAGAAGTGACACATTTAGAAGAACTCTCTTCGGATCATGGTCTTCATGCTTATCAAATAGAAGTTCCTCAAAATATCATTCAAAATTTTGCCCCAAAGTTGGCTTCTGAAATTTGCTCAAGAAAGTGGAATCTTTATAACATGAGTGTTGAGCACAGAACCCTTGAAACAGTCTTTAGAGATGTGAACAAACAAGTTGTAGGAGACTCTATTTATGTCTAAAATTATGACTCTCATGAAAAAAGAGTTGTGGAGCTATTTTGCTACACCAACAGCTCTTATTTTTTTGACAACGTATCTTGGTATTAGTTTATTTAGTTTTTTTTGGCTTGGTCAGTTTTTCACACGTAACATTGCAGATTTGCGTCCTCTTTTTGAGATGATGCCTCTTGTTATGATTTTTTTAGTTTCCACTTTGACCATGCGTATGTGGAGTGAAGAAAAAAGATCGGGAACTCTTGAGTTTTTAATGACTCTTCCTGTTAAAACTTATGAGCTTGTGCTTGGTAAGTTTTTAGCATGTCTTTTTCTTGTTTCATTAGCACTTGCTCTTACTTGGTTTTTACCTATCAGTGTGAGTATCATGAGCGGAGGTTCTCTTGATTGGGGGCCTGTTATCGGAGCTTACTTAGCCTCTCTTCTTTTAGCTTCAGCTTACACTTCTATTGGTCTTTATGTGAGTTCAAAAACAGAGAGCCAAATCATTAGTTTAATTGTGACATCTCTTTTATGTCTTGGTTTCTATTTAATTGGCTCATCGACTATTGTAAGTCTTTTAGGAAATCAGCAGGGTGAGTTTTTAAAACTTTTTGGAACGAGCTCTCGATTTGCCTCTATTAGTCGAGGTGTGATGGACTTAAGAGATATCTATTATTATATAAGTCTGAGTGCTGTTTTTCTTGTTTTAAATATATTGTCTCTTGAAAAATCTCAGTGGTCTTTTTCAGAAGATTCTTCTACACATAGAAAAAAATTTCTTTTAACAGGACTACTTGTTCTAAATGTGGTTTTTGCTAATTTTTGGCTCTACCCTGTGAATGCTCTTCGTATCGATATGACAGAAAAAAAAATGTACTCTATTTCTGAAGCTACCAAAGGTGTTTTAGAGCAGTTACAAGAACCTCTTCTTATTCGAGCTTATTTTAGTGAAAGAACACACCCACTGTTAGCTCCTCTTGTTCCTATTGTTACTGATCTTTTAAAAGAGTATCAGCTTGTAAACAAAGAACTCACAAAGGTAGAAGTCGTTGACCCGAAAAATAGCGAAGAACTTGAATCAGAAGCTGTGAGGAAATACGGAATTCAGGCTACATCTTTCCAAATTGCTGATCGCTACTCAGCGTCTCTTGTAAACTCTTACTTTAATATTGTTGTGCAGTATGGTGATCAATTTGAAGTTCTTGGGTTTAATGACATCATCGATGTGAAGCATGATGCTCGTATGAAAGAGCCAGAAGTTAGATTAAGAAACATAGAGTATGACATAACACGTCTCATCAAAAAAACTATGTTCAGTTTTAATAATACAGATAACCTTTTTGCATCTTTAGAAAAATCTGTAAATTTTGTGGCTTATATTTCTAACAATACTCTTCCAGACAAGCTAAAAGATCTAACAAAAGATATAAAAGCTTCTCTTGAAAGCTATAAGAAAAATGCTCAAGGAAAACTTGACGTTCAGTTCTTAGACCCATCTCAAGATGAAAAGTTAGCTACAGAAATCAGCGAGCAATATGGTTTCTCTCCGCAGACTGCAAGTCTTTTTTCAGGAGAAACGTTTTATTTTTATTTGACACTCCAAGCAGGTGATAAAGTTATTCCTCTTGGGATTCCAGAAAATTTTGAGGTTTCATCTTTCAATAAAGATATGGACGCAGCCTTGAAGCGACTAGCTCCAGGCTTTTTAAGAACTGTTGGAATCTACACGCCACCTTCTGCTCCTATGAATCCAATGTTAGCTCAGTACGGAATGGCTCAACCACAAGGGAAGCAGTTTAATGCTCTGACAGAAAAGCTTGGAGAGAACTATAAAACAGAGTCTGTGAATTTAGACTCTGGTGTTATTAATTCTGAAATTGATACACTTCTTGTTCTCGCTCCAAAGGCTCTTAATGAAAAACAAATTTTTGCGATCGATCAGTATCTCATGAAGGGAGCTAGTGTCGTTCTTATTACTTCTCCAATTGTTGTTGCAAAAGAACAAGAGGGTTTCACATCAGAAAAGTATGATAGCGCTCTTCAGGGGTGGCTCTCTCATTTTGGAATTAGTATTCCTACAGAAATTGTGATGGATGAGAGGAGTTCTGGTTTCCCAGCTATTCGAAAAAGAGTTGTTCAAGGTTACACAATTAAAGAACCTTATCTAGCTCCATACCCTTTCTTTATCGACATAAGAGGGGAAAGTTTGAATCCTGATCAGGCTATTACAGCTGGTTTGAGGCAAGTGACAATGTCTTGGTCTTCGCCTATTTTGGTGGATTCAAAAAAGAACACAGGACGTACAGTCACAGATCTTATAAAAAGTTCTGAGAATTCTTGGAAATCAGAGAATATCTCTATTGAAGCAGACAGAACTCTTTATCCAGACTATGGCTATCTTATTCCAGAGACAAAGGAACAATCAACTCTTGCTGTTATGATGGAGGGTGAGTTTGAGTCTTTCTTTAAAGGGAAAAAATCACCTTTACTAAATAAGGAAAAAAATCCTGCAAGTGAGAATGAAGGGACCGAAGAAGATAAACAAGAAGACAAGAAAAATGATATTGGAGTCGTGACAAGTGTCATTGAGAAGTCTCCTAAAAATTCTTCTTTAATTATTTTTGCAAGTAATGAATTTGTGGCAGATGACACGATTCAGATTCAAGGGATGCTTGGA
>JACCDV010303669.1_pt1 | contig 17591 bp, 15 predicted proteins | sample 7446131 | NCBI WGS metagenome assembly JACCDV01 (sample SAMN15323448, study PRJNA562643) | freshwater metagenome | isolation source: river surface water | place: USA:Blue River Watershed | collected 2017-08-17 | reverse complement strand
TCTCGGGTTTTGTGCGCTTGGAGGGACTCGAACCCCCAACCTTCTGATCCGTAGTCAGATGCTCTATCCGTTGAGCTACAAACGCTGGTGAACAGTGGCCAAGTCTAGTGGATTTCACCACCACTGAACAAGGCCGGATTTAGCCTGCCAAACCCAAAGGTTCTGCGACTACTCGAATCGCAGTGCGTCAATTGGCTCTAGCTTGGCCGCGGTTCTTGCAGGCCAGACGCCAAAAAGGACACCAACAACAAGGCTGAAGCCCAGGGCTAGCAGGACTGTGTCGATCTGAATCGAGAAAACCCAATCACCAATGATCGCCAAGAAGAAGGCGGCTATTTGGCCAAGGATTAGGCCAACCACTCCACCGGCTAGCGATAGGACTATCGCTTCGATCAGGAACTGCGTGAGGATGTTGGACTGCTTTGCCCCAATGGCTCTGCGGACACCAATCTCTCTGGTTCGCTCGCGAACCGAGACCAGCATGATGTTCATGATTCCGATGCCGCCAACAACAAGTGAAATCCCGGCGATGCCAGTCAGCAGCAAGCCAAGGGTGTCGGTGATGCTACTAACGGCAGCAATAAGAGAAGCCTGGTTTGTGATTGTGTAGCGGGCATTGGTCTCAGCACCAAGTCCATAGCGTTCGCGGAGTAGTCGATCTGCTGCAACCTGCAAACCATCGACTGCCTCTGGAGAATCTGCCTGAACTACGATGCTAGAAACATATGGATACTGGCTAAAGAGCTTTCTTGCGGAGTCAAGGGTGACATAGACCCTGCCTCCTGTGCCAAAACCAGCTTGGTCATCCAACACACCCACGAGTCTGAAATCTTGGCCGTTGAGCTTCACGGTCTTACCCAGCATGTCGGCGGTTAGGCCCAGGTCATTAGCTGCGTCTGCGCCAAAAACCACATCCTTGGCCTCTGCTGCCCACTTGCTCTCCGACAGGTATGCGCCGAGGGCGATCTCTGGTTTCACCGCATCAAAGTATTGAGCCGAGACTCCGACCAAGCGAGCATTCACTCGCTTGTTGTCGGTCGCTATGGTGCCCTCATTCTGAGCCTGTACGAACATTACAGAAACACCGTCAAGTTCACTCAGCGCCTGGGCGTCTTGCTCTGTCAGGGCATCTGATGCCATTGCTGTGACGTTGAGCTGGTTGGTGCCCAAGGTTGCCAGAGACTTGTTGATGCCTTGCGATGCCCCATCAACTATCGAGGTCAAAGCCACGATTGCAGCAACTCCGATCACAACTCCGAGCATGGTTAGCAGCGATCGAGTTTTTGTTGCCCAAATTCGATTTAGCGCTAGGCGTGCAGTTCCTAAGAGTCTCACTTCACACCTCTTTCGTCGCGCTCGATGCGACCGTCGCGCAGAAACACTCGACGTGGAGCACTTGCCGCGATGTCAAGATCGTGAGTGATGAGGATGATGGTTCGACCCTCTCGATTAAGCTCCTGCAGCAGCTCGATGACCTGAGCGCCAGTCTTGGAATCAAGCGCTCCAGTTGGTTCATCGGCCAGAACGATATCGGGACTAGTGACCAAAGCCCTTGCAATTGCAACTCGCTGCTGCTGGCCGCCGGAGAGTCTGTTGCGATCGAAGTTGAGACGATCGCCAAGACCGAGTTTGGTTAGCATCTCCGATGCAGCTTGTTTGGCCTGTTTGGAACCAACCCCTTGATACAAAAGTGGAGCCATCACATTCTCGATAGCGGTGGTGTTAGGCAGAAGTTGAAACTGCTGGAACACAAAACCAATTGCCTTTGACCTCAGGCTAGTCAGTTGATTGTCGTTGAGTTCACTTGTTGAATCTGACGCGATCTTCACCAAGCCGGAGCTAGGTCTGTCTAGGCAGCCAATCAAGTTCATCATGGTTGACTTGCCACTACCCGAGGGACCAACAATTGCTACAAACTCGCCGTGTTCAATAGACAGTGAAACTCCGTCGAGAGCAACTGTCTTCTGATCTCCGACCAGGTATTCGCGTCGAACATCCTCGAGTTCGACAACGTTGTTAGCCATTGTTGCGGGCTCCAGGAGGAGGACCGAAGTTGACCGGGGCAGGAATGGTGCCGCTTACGCCGGTGACTACCTGATCGCCCGCACTTAGTCCACCAATTACCTCAACCAAGCTGTCGCCTGTTAGACCAAGCTCAACCTCGACTAGCGAGACGCTCTGGTTGCCCTCTGCGTCTATGGTCAAGATCTCAACCTCTGGAATGTCACCAATTAGCGCACCCATTGGAATGGCCAAGACGTCGACCTTCTTTTCAACCTCAATCTCGGCGGTGGCACTCATGCCAAATCTTGCTCCGGTTGGAACATTGTTGACCTCTACCAAAACCTCGTACTGTTTGATACCGCTCACAGACTGAGCCACCTGGCCGATTCGAATGACTTCGCCCTCGAAAACTGCATTGATGGCATCGAGTTCGATACTGGTCTTCTGGCCAAGGCTCACTAGGTCTGCGTCATACTCGCTGACAAAGACCGCAACAATTGGCTCGGCGCTGCCGACAGTTATAACTGAGCTAGAGGTTCTAAGTCCCTCCGCGGTGTCAACCGATCTGACTATTCCATCCGCAATGGCGAGAACCTCGGTGCTATCTCCCATTTGGTCCAAGTAGCTGAAGAGCACATCGCCTGAATCGACGCTATCTCCCGCACTAACCAGAATCTCCTCGATCTCGAGGCTCATTCCGAACTGAACAGGGATTGCGTTAGAGCCATTAGCAGAGACTAGAACTGGCTCCTCACTTGGGCCATAGGCAAGCAGCTGTGTTTCTGCCAGCTGGCCATTTGCGGAGACGGTCTTTATTACCTCGGTTGGGGTTACCTCGAAGGTCTCGTACTCAATGGTCTGGTTCAAGCTGGTGTAGACGAATCCTCCAACAATTGCCGCCACAACTGCAGTGGTGCCCAGCACCCATGGCCAACGCCGCTTATTCATATTGCTTCTCTCGCTAGCCGCCAAAGCGGGGATTGTCTATCTATAGGTAAAACTCTCACAGCAACCCGAAAGATTCCTGAGGGTTTAGTGGATGAAGTCCGATAATAATCTTGGGTCGGGAACTATTCGCTCAGCAGCTCCAGAAGAGCCAAGGACTCGTCGTAGTAGCGGTTCTCCACATCATCAGAGAGCTTGATGACGATTGTGTTGGTCTCTGGATTCATTAGCATGAACTGGCCTCGATAGCCCTGGGTCAACAAATTGCCCGAGGATCTGTGCCACATGTTTGCCCCAAAACGTTCAGAGCCATAGCCACCGAACCACTGCTTGGCCGGGGTTGTCATTCGGCTGTACCAGTCTTCGGAGATAACTTGGGTGCCAGCGCTATCTCCGAAAGCAACCTTGCCTCCGTTGAGGAATACCCCTCCGATAAGGCCGAGATCTCTTGCGGTGATGTTGAAGCAGCAATAGGACTTTTCATATCCACCGACGCGATCCACTGACCAGCTCGCATCATTTGCTGCGCCAAGCTTGGAGTAGACGTGGGTTGCAAAAAACTCCGAAAGTGAAGTTCCAGTGACCTCAGTCACAACCATGCCCAGCAGCTGGGTGTTGGCAGAGCGATACTCGTATTCCTCTGACCCTGGGGCACACACCACCTTGAGGTTATTGTCTAGAACGAACTCAAGGTCTGTTGTGGCAAACATTTGCGCCACCGGGAAGCCCCAACCAACTGGGCCAGAGGGGTAGTCCTCATCAATACCTATACACGACTGCATATCGAGCAGGTGCTTGATGGTTACCAGGTTTAGGTCTTCAACATCAGCAAACTGCGGCAAGTACTCGGTTATTGGCGCCTGCTCGCGAACCAAGCCCTGGCTAACCAAGATGCCGATTGACATACCGACCATGGTCTTGCCGATACTCATTGTGTTGACTAGCTGATCTGGGGCAAAGCCGTCGGCATAGTCCTCGTATGTGATTACGCCATTACGAATCACAACTAGGGCATTAGTTGCTGTTGCCCGCAGGAGATCGTCGGTGAGGTAATCGCGACCCTCAAAAGTAATTGACTCGGGGAGTTTTTCTTGGGTTGCCGCTTCTGGCCACTGGAACTCAGGTCCGCTTCTGGGAATCTGGTGCTGAGGCATCAGCTGGGGTTGCACCGATGGCACCGATTGCGCCAACTGCAACGCGGCGACTGGGTTTGGGTAGCGAATCACAAGGGTCAACGCAAAAACGGCGACGACTAGCGTCGCGATAGGGGCAACTACCCAGATCGCTAGTCTTCGAGCTGCTTTCTTCATGGCGGAGACGAGAGGATTTGAACCTCCGAGGGGCTTTTAAGACCCCTACCTCATTAGCAGTGAGGCGCACTCGACCGGGCTATGCGACGTCTCCTTGGTGCCCAGACAGCCTACAAGATAACTTGGGTGAGCGCGAAACTAATTCGAACAGCTCTTGGTGGATGCGTTGGTGCCCTGAACCCACTCGGGTAGCGGCTCATCTTCAGGTGTTGAGGTGGCCGCGGCATCAGGTCCAGATTCTTGAGCCGAGCCCGCGCTAGATCCAGTTGAGGTGTTCTCAGCTTCGACCACAACCGCACCTTGCCCGGGGTTGGCTTCGGCAAGAATCAGTGGCTCATCGTTTCTAAGCTTTGTGAAAAGGAGTTCCGATTGGTCTGGGATCAAACCAACTCGACCCGCGTATTCACCCTCCATTGAGTAAACCGGAAGCTTGATAAAGGTGATCTTGTCCAGATCCACCTGATTTACCTCACGAGCCATTCCGAGCATGACGCCAAGGTCCGTCAATGAGCGGCTAAGAATCATGTTGTCCACTGCAGCGGTTGCGACCGTAAACATTTTGAATGGATTACTAAGCACTCCCTCGCCCTTGAGTTTTCTCACGAGCGAAGTGAGGAAGACCTGTTGGTTTGATATACGCGAGAGGTCAGAACCATCACCTACGCCGTAGCGGGTTCGAAGAAATGCCAGGGCTTGCTCACCAATAAGGGTGTGTTCGCCGGCCTCAAGCTGGAGCTTTGACTTGGGGTCATCAATTGGTTGAGCAACACAAACATCAACTCCACCAACAACCTCACTCATGGCGATTACGCCCTTGAAGTCGATCACTGCTAGGTATGGGATGACGACACCGGTCAGAGCTTGAACAGCGAGCAAGGTGCAGGCAGGACCTCCGGTTGACATGGTGGCATTGATCTGAACGTTTTCGCGGGCAGCAAATGGCTCACCATCTGGGTTTGGGCACTGCGGGACATCAATAATCAGGTCTCTTGGGAAAGACATGGCTACAGCGTTGTTTCGATCCTCGGCAATGTGAAGCAGCATGATCACATCTGCCAACTCGCCCTCGTGGTCGCCGTAGTTCGCACCCTGATCCTGACGTGTGTCAGAACCAATCAGGAGCATGTTTATCGGCCCATTAATTTGAGCAGCGGTAGGAAGTTCAAACTTGTCGCCATCTGCCTCAAAAACATCGATGCCGGCAGCTTGGATTTGGGCATTTACGTAGACAAAGAATCCTCCGAGGGAGGCCACAGAGAGCACAAGTCCCACAACAAGGGTCATGACTATGGTCTTGAGCCAACCCCTGCGCCTAGGGCGTTTGGGTTCTGCGAAAACGTATTCTTGTGAGCTCACTCGAAAAGTCTAGAGATGATTTGCTGAAACTTCTCTAGGAAACTGGCGGAGGCCGTGGGATTCGAACCCACGAGACATTGCTGTCCACTGGTTTTCAAGACCAGCTCCATCGGCCGCTCGGACAGACCTCCGCCCAAAAGCTTACTGGCCTAATCCAAAAATTGCAGGCCCTCAATGGAGCTGAGCACCTGAGCGACACCATCTTGGTCAACCGATGCCGTGGTGGCTGTCGCCTCTAGTCTGACTTCTTCAGGAGCTTGGCCCATTGCGTAGGCATAGCCGCCAATTGATTTAGCCCAGCGAAACATCTCGATGTCGTTTCTTCCATCGCCCATGACAACTACCTGATCGCCGGGGACTTTGTACTCCTGTCGTAACCGCTCAAGACCGTGGCCTTTGTCGATACCCATTGGTGCGATGTCTAGCCAGGCTGTGTAGCCAATTGCATAGGAAACAGACTGCAAACCGATCTTTGTGATGATGCCCAAGAACTCATTGACATCGTGCTCCGGGGAGAGCACAACAATTCGGCTCACAGGATGGTGCATCAGCTCTTCAAGTGGGGTCTCGTAGTTTTGGTCTCCGAGTGCGTAGCTGGGAAAAGGTCTGTGGAATCGGTAGCTACCGTCAACGTCCTCAACCGCAAAGTGGGCGTTTGGCATCTTGTCAAACAAAACAGCCAGTACCTCAGCGGGATCAAAGGTCTTCACATCGTGAATCCGATAACCCTTTGGGTAGTCGCCCAGTTCAATGGTTACAGCCCCGTTAGAACAAACGGCAAAACCAGAGTCAAGGCCAAGAGACTTGATTACCGGGTAGGCATTGGCGGCGGCTCTGCCGGTTGCAATTGTGACCAGGTGCCCAAGCTCTTTTACCCGCTGCACCTCAGCCCTAACGGCTGGGGATAGGGCTCCATCATCGTGCACCAAGGTGCCATCGATGTCTAAACCAATCAGCCAAGGGCTATTTGCCATGGACTAAGCCTTGGGGCTAATTCGCTCAAGCCCACCAAGGTAGGGGCGCAGAGCTCTAGGGATTATGACTGAGCCATCTGCCTGCTGGTGGTTTTCCAAGATCGCCACCAACCACCTGGTTGTCGCCAGCGTGCCGTTTAGTGTTGCGGCTGTCTTGGTTTTGCCAGACTCATCGCGGTAACGGGTGTTTAGCCTTCGCGCCTGGAAAGTCGTGCAGTTGGAGGTTGAGGTGAGCTCACGGTAGTTCTCCTGGGTTGGAACCCAAGCCTCGATGTCGTACTTTCTTGCAGCCGAGGAGCCTAGGTCGCCGGCAGCAACGTCAATTACACGGTATGGAAGTTCGCACTTCTGAAGCATTTGCTCCTGCCATGCCATCAGCTTGGCGTGCTCGGCTTCGGCATCCTCTGGACGGCAGTAGCTAAACATCTCTAGCTTGTTGAACTGGTGCACACGCAAGATGCCCTTGGTGTCCTTACCGTGGCTACCTGCCTCGCGGCGATAGCAGGTGGACCAACCGGCATATCTTGCTGGAGTTGTTAGATCATCGAGAATTTCGTCTGAGTGGTAACCCGCCAGCGCCACCTCGCTAGTGCCAGTTAGATAAAGCTCATCTGCCGGAAGGTAGTAAACCTCTGCGGAGTGCTCACCCAAAAATCCGGTTCCCTGCATTACCTCTGGGCGAACCAGGGTTGGAGTGATTAGAGCTGTGAAGCCAGCCTCTGTTGCCTGGTCCAATGCAAGCTGCATCATTGCTAGCTCAAGGCGAGCGCCGACGCCTTTGAGGAAATAGAACCTTGAGCCGGAGATCTTCGCACCGCGGGCGATATCAATAATGTCTAGCGACTCACCTAGTTCGGTGTGGTCTTTGGGGGTAAATGCGAAGTTTGGTTTTGAACCAACCTCTTTGATGACAACGAAGTTCTCTTCGCCACCCGCGGGCACTCCCTCAATAACAACGTTCTCGATGGTGAGCAAAATCTTGTTCAGCTCTGCAAGCATCTCATTTGCTTTGGCATCGGCTGCCTTGACCTTGGTCGCAAGCTCCTGGCCCTGGGCAACTAGCGCTGCCTTCTCGTCCTTCGGAGCGGAGGCGACTAGCTTGCCGTGAGAGTTCTGCTGAGCCCTGAGTGCCTCGAACTCCGAAAGCAAAGCGCGGCGCTGCACATCTAGCTCGGCGGCCTTTTCGACCAAAGACTCGTCGGCTCCTCTGGCACGCTGAGATGCTCGAATTGCAGCAGGGTTTTCGCGAAGCAGGGTTAGGTCAATCACGTGCTAAAGCCTACCTGAGGCCTACAGATAGCTCGATACCCGCAATCGTTGTGAATGGGCATGTTCCCCTGAAGGAACGTGGATAGCCGAAGGTCACCCCACCTAGTGGCATTGTTATCTCTGTGAATTTTAATCTCCGGATACTCACGGTCGATGATGACCCGTTGGTATCGACATTGCTTAAGCAAACCCTCCAGGGCATGGGTTATGAGGTTCAAGTTGCCCATAGCGCTGCCGATGCTAGCAAGGTAGCCAAGGCCTTCGATCCGGACATTGCGATTGTCGATGTGGACCTTGGTGCCGGGCCTGATGGCTTTGATCTTGCAACAGCACTGAAAACCGCTTCCCCAGCGCTCGCGGTGGTATTCCTAACCAACGTCTCAGACCCCAGACTTGCCGGAAAGACGGCTCGCAATCTTCCTGCTGGAGCGGGCTATCTACTGAAGAGCAAGATGGGTGATTCTCGTGAGCTAGGAAAAGCGATCGAAGAGGTGGCAAGAGGTCGCGGCAAGTTCTTCCGTGATGACCTTCAGGTCGCGCACCCCCTAAAGGTGTTGAGCAATTCTCAGCTCGAGGTAATCCGCTTACTAGCAGCCGGAAAGAGCAACGAGGAAATAGCCTTGATTCGTGGCACAACCGTGCGCGCTGTGAGGTTGATTTTGGTTAGGGCATTCAAGGCTTTAGGCATCAACGAGGCTGGTGGCTCTGAGCGCCGAGTTCAAGCCGCTCTTGAGTACATGAAGGTAGCCGGAATCCCGAAGTGAATAAGTTTCTAGGGACCATTAGGGCCTCTCTAAACTCACAAACGGCTGGGGTCAGAGAAACCTGGCAGCGACTCGGCAGAATTGACCTTGCAGCCAGGCCAGTAATACTCACACTAATCATTTCCCACGTGCTAACGGTCTCGGGTTTTGAGCTTGGACGAATCGGGAAAGAACCGCTTTTGGTTCTCGCCATCGCGCTCATGGCGGAGGTTTTGTTTTGGGCAAGCTACCTCACCTTGTATGCGATCCAAATCTGGCTCAAGGCAAGTTGGACAAGTGTTTTTGCTCGGGTGAACACGATTGTGGTTAGCCACCTGGTTCGAATCTTTGCCCTCGAATACGCCTATCTGCAGTTTGGTCTGACAGAAGAGCTCAGCGTCTCAGAGAGGGTTCTTGGTGACATCACTGGTGTCGTGATTTTGCTGGTGGGCATTGCCTACATCCAGCTTGTTCTGCAAGAACTGGGTACGCAGGAGTTTGAACTGGCGGCAGCTAAAGAGGGGCTCACCGAGCAAGGGCGTATTTCTAGGATCAGCGCCGAGACTGCCGACCAGCTGCTTCGCGCAAAGGCGCAGCAGACGCTCGGTGAACAGCTGACCGCTCTAACTCAATACCTGAAGTCGGCCAAGTCACCTAAGGCCACAAGGATCTCCAGTGAGATTAGTGAGTTGATACAAAACAAGGTGAGACCCCTCAGTGCGGATCTATGGAATCAGTTGGACGCCTTTGAGACGCAGACCGGGATGAAGCCAAAATCACGCAAGACTCGCCTTCCAAGACGAATCTCCCCCGCGACAGAATTCAGAGCGCCCCTGGTTTTCGTTCTCGCCGGACTCAACATTTTTGTAACGGCCCCTGGTTTGTCAGATTGGGAGTTTGCCCTGATGTTTGGGTTGGTGACCCTCAGTTTTCCGGTCTTGGGGAGAGTGCTCAGCCTTCTATATCCAAAATCCGCTAGTCACCCTCTTGCGTTGGGTGCCTTGGCAATTGCACTACTTGCTCTTGTTGCTTGGCTGCCAAGCATGTTGTTTCTTCTCGTGAACTCTGAAAGCCACCCTGGACTTCGCGTACTGAGCTTCACCAGCTCCAGCGTGATTCTGTTTGTCAGCATCGCTGTTGCGATCTGGTCGGCATTCAAGCGCGAGCGACTTGAGTACCTCGGTCAAATCAAGCTGCTGAATCAGCAGCGAGCCAGGCAGCTAGCTCTTCTTGACCAAGCCGTCTGGGTGGCACGAAGGCACTGGTCCTACCTGGTTCACGGCACAGTTCAAGGTGCCCTGACTGTCGCTCTTTCTCGGTTGCAGCTGGCTGAGAAGATCACCCCCGAGCTAATTGCACAAGTCCTGAGCGATGTTGAGAGAGCGAAGAGCGCGCTTGAAGAGAATCAGGAATTTGGTCAGAAGTGGGCCACAGTGCTTCCGCAGATCAGCCAAACCTGGGAGGGGGTTTGTGAGCTGAAGCATGAGATCACGGCTCCCGCAAACAAGGTGCTGGACGAAAACCCAGCCGCCTCTACTTGCGTGACAGAGATACTTAAGGAGCTTGTCAGCAATGCCTTCCGACACGGCAAGGCAACTCAAGTTTCAATTCGAATTACACTTGACGAGATTGGTGATCTCCATCTGGTTTCGACAAACAACGGGCTCTCAGTCGCCGAGGATCGAATCCAGGGAATTGGCTCGGAAATGTTTGACGAGCTGACCAGTAGTTGGTCCTGGAAGAACACCCCCAAGGGCCCGCGCCTCACGGCAGTGGTGCCGGTTTCAACTAACCCCAGAGTGAATCAAGCCACTTCTTAGCCGCCACATAGGCGGGGTTGGAGTTGTTTCCCTGGTGAACAGACTCTGCCTTATCGGCTCTCGGATATGAGCCTAGGAAGATGACATTTGGGCTGAAGCGGTGCAGGCCCATGAGAGCCTCGGCAATTGCCTCGTCTTCGATGTGTCCCTCGGCATCAATGTTGAAGCGGTAACGACCAAAGCGATCACCAACAGGCCTTGATTCAATCCTGCTGAGGTTCACTCCACGAGCAGCAAACTGCTCGAGCATTTCAAGCAGGCCGCCGGGCTTGTTTTCTGGTAGCTCGACAATCACGCTGGTCTTGTCAGCTCCGGTTTTTGCAACAGGCTTACCACTAAGCCCAACCTCGATGAATCGGGTCTGAGCCTGCTTGTTCTCGCCAATGTCTGAAGCCAGAACGGTAAGTCCGTAGAGCACTGCTGCCCCGGGTGCAGCAATCACAGCGTCAATAGCAGCACCATCCGCGAGCGCCTTTGCGGCTGCGGCTGTTGACGCCGCGGGGATGTGGGAATGGTTCGTTAGGTTTGCAGATAGCCAGTTGCGACACTGGGCATAAGCCACGGGGTGCGTGAGGACGCTGTGCACATCGGTCAAAGCTTTTCCAGGAAGAGCCATTAGGTCAAAGCTCACCGGCACTAGATACTCACCGAAAATCTGCACGCCCGAAGTTAGAGCCAGTGCGTCTGAGGTTGCCGAAACACCACCCTCGATTGAGTTCTCGATCGGGACTACAGCTCTATCGGCTTTGCCGCTGATGAGAAAGTCAAGTGCCTCCGCTACAGAGGCGGTTGGAATCAGGGTTGCGCTGGCGCTGTGAGGTAACTGCTTGGCAGCCATCTCGGTGAAGGTGCCAGCAGGACCCAGGTAAGCAATGCGATTGGCCACAGACATAGATAAAGACTAGGGCAGCGCACCCGTGCAATTGGGAATAGCATGCAGGTATGACTAAAAGAGGCAATGTGCGTCGCTTGCGATTTGTTTTGCTTTTGGGAGCAATCACCTTCGGCCTAAGTGCGATTGCGCTAGTGGTCGTGCCCAGAGTTTTCACGGACCTCTTAGGTCTTCCGGGCTCTGAGGAGCTGGACTGGTCGATGCGAATGATTGCCATCACCCTGGTGGCTCTGACCGGAAACATGCTCGTCAACTCAATTGCCGGAAGCAATTCTGCGGTGTTGTGGAGTGCAAGGGTCATGCAGTTCTCCGCATTTGGGCTAGGTGTAATAACCCTCTACATCCCGACCCAAATGAACTGGTTCGTAATTCTTTACGCACTCATCGGGTTTGGTTTCTCAGCCGCCTACACAGTCTTTCTTTTCCAAAAACAGAAGGGGTAACCATGCACGAAAGAGCAGGACAACAAGCTCTCGCCTCTGATTTGGTTGACATTTCGGAGCTAACCTCGAAGTACTTTTCGCTCAAGCCCGATGCTTCAGTATCTGAGCAAAAAGTTGCCTTTGGCACCTCTGGCCACCGCGGCTCTGCACTGAACACTTCGTTCAATGAGAACCACATCCTGGCAATCACCCAGGCGATTGTGGAGTATCGAACATCGCAAGGTATCCAAGGTCCGATCTATGTTGGACGAGACACCCACGCCCTGAGCGAGCCAGCTCAAACCTCCGTGCTTGAGGTGTTGGCGGGTAATGAGGTTGTCGCACTTATCGATAGCTCGGACCGCTACACCCCAACCCCAGCAATCTCTGTTGCCATCATTGATCACAACCGCGATCTTGATGCTTCCTCGCCTTATCGAGCAGATGGCATTGTGATTACCCCTTCTCATAACCCACCGCAAGATGGGGGAATTAAATACAACCCGCCTCACGGTGGCCCCGCCGACTCCGATGCAACCAACGTGATAGCAGCAAGGGCAAACGAGCTCTTACTCTCAGGCCTAAATGGGGTCAAAAGGGCCACTCCAAAGGCTGAGTCTTTTGACTACCTAAATCGCTATGTCTCGCAGCTTGATCAGGTTCTAAATCTCGATGCCATTAGATCAAGTGCGGTGAGCATTGGCGCAGACCCACTGGGTGGTGCATCGGTTGACTACTGGGGAGCAATTGGCGAGCGCTACTCTCTCAATCTCACGGTCATCAACCCGAATGTTGACTACCAGTTCGGGTTCATGAGCTTGGACTGGGATGGCAAGATCCGTATGGACTGCTCCTCGCCATATTCGATGGCCTCCTTGATTGCCAACAAATCAAAGTTTGATATCTCAACTGGCAACGATGCCGATGCCGATCGCCACGGCATCGTCACCTCAGATCATGGACTCATGAACCCCAATCATTTCTTGGCGGTCTCGATTGACTACCTCTTTAGAAACAGACCGCTGTGGTCAAGTGAAGCCGGGGTTGGCAAGACCATGGTCTCCTCATCAATCATCAACAAGGTGGTCGCTGACTTAGGAAGAGAGTTGGTCGAGGTCCCTGTTGGTTTCAAGTGGTTTGTCTCAGGACTGGCATCAGGCTCTCTTGGTTTTGGCGGGGAAGAGTCAGCTGGAGGTTCATTCCTCAGGCTCAATGGAACTTCTTGGTCAACTGACAAAGATGGGCTAATTCTTTGCCTGCTGGCCGCAGAGATTCAGGCGGTCACAAACCAAAGTCCATCTGAGAGATACCAGGCACTAACCGAGCGCTTTGGCGCCCCAAGCTATAAACGAATTGATGCCCCTGCAAACCTCTCGCAGAAGGCAGTTCTGTCCAAACTGTCCGAGGCAGATGTGACCGCCAGCACTTTGGCTGGAGAGGCCATCACCTCAATCCAGACCAAAGCGCCTGCTGGTGGATCTTTGGGTGGGGTAAAGGTTTCAACCGAGTCAGCTTGGTTTGCGGCCAGACCTTCGGGAACTGAGGACGTTTACAAAATCTATGGGGAGTCTTTCAAATCTCCAGAGCATCTTGATGAGGTATTGAACGGGGCTCAGTCCTTGGTTGATGCCGTAATCTCTGGAAGATAGTTGGGGGCTGGGGACAGTCCCCAGAATTCCTCTAGGGTTTGCATTCCATTTTCTGCATACATCTTCGCAACATTTAGGCCAACATATCGAAGGTGCCAAGGCTCATAGGAGTATCCGGTGATTGCTTGGGTCTCTTTTTCATAGCGAATGATGTAGCCAAATCGCCATGAGTTCTCCGCAATCCACCTACCCGCCTCAGTGTCGCCAAAGCAAAGCATGATCGCGCAGCCCTGAGAGGGGACTGATATGTCTGCGGCTAATCCGGTTTGGTGCTCGGAATATCCAGGCAAAGCACTTCTGAGCTTTGCCTCCTCTAGTCCATATTGTTTGCGCTTTTTCTCAAACACTTCTGCCTGGTGATCAAAGGTTCGGTAAGCAGAGTTGAGGACCAGTTGACCCTGGCCCTGGGCAAATAGCTCAGCTGCCATTTCTTCAAGCGCTCTTGCTGCGGGTGCTGCTAGTTCAAGCTTCTTTGGATTTGAGAGGCTGTCTGTTGAGGGAAGAACTCTTAGGTTGCTGGGGGCAAAGTCAATTGGGTTGATAGGACGAAGTTTGTTTATAACGACAAGCTCGTTTCCAGCGTGCTCGGTTAGAAATCTCGGATAGAGATACTCATCAAAATCGGGAGTTGGAACAACCCACCCAGCCTGAGCTCTAGCCTCAATTCGCTCCAGAACCATGGTCATTCGTGGGGCCGCAGTTGCTGCCTGAATCAGTATCACAACACCAAGGATGCCCAGCACGATGGGCGGGCCAAACACAAACGCTGCACGGCGCTTGAGAGGCGTAGACTTGGGCACCTCTAAACCCTAAATCTTGGAGGCCCATTGGCTTCGAACAAAGCTCGGGATGCCGTGAATCGGGATCCTAATGAGATGTCCCACAGACAAATCTGGATAGTCCTAATTGGGCTGATGTCAGGGATGTTCTTAGCAGCGCTAGATCAGTCCGTAGTTGGGACTGCAATCAGGACTATTGCAGATGACCTCGGTGGTCTATCGCTTCAGGCTTGGGCTACAACCGCTTATCTGATCACGGCGACCGTGAGCACGCCTATCTACGGGAAGCTTGGCGACATCTTCGGTCGCCGCCCGCTGTTCCTGATTGCAATCTCGATATTTGTGATTGGTTCGGTGACCACAGGTTTGGCAACCAACATGTTCGAGCTTGCCGCCTATCGAGCACTCCAGGGTCTTGGCGCGGGAGGTTTGTTCTCGCTCGCGCTAACGATCGTTGCCGACATTGTCCCCCCGAGAGAAAGAGCTCGCTACCAGGGTATGTTCTTGGCGGTCTTTGGCACCTCATCGCTGCTCGGACCAGTGATTGGTGGTGCCTTTGCCGGCATCGATACTTTGTTATTTATCGATGGTTGGCGCTGGGTGTTTCTAATGAACATCCCTATTGGCGCACTCTCACTCTTTATGGTTTTGAAGTTCTTGCACATTCCTCACAACCCTCGCCCGCAAAAGATCGACTGGTGGGGAGCCGCCACAATCGTCATGGCAGTAGTGCCAATTTTGTTGGTGGCGGAGCAGGGTCGTGAGTGGGGCTGGGGATCGGCTCTGACCATCGGACTGCTTGCGTTGGGAGTATTGGGAATTGTGCTCTTCATTCTTGTTGAAAAGCGCATGGGTCCGGCCGCTCTAATCCCACTCGCAATCTTCAACAGCAAGACATTTGCCCGAACCCAAATTCTGGGGTTCATCATCGGCATTGCAATGTTTGGCGGCATGATCGTTCTCCCGCTGGTTATTCAGGTGGTTTACGGAGCAAGTCCTACCGAAGCTGGTCTACTGATGCTGCCAATGGTTGCCGGCATGATGACCGCAACCATCAGCTCAGGTCGATACACGTCAAAGACTGGAAAGTACCGAGTCTTCTTTAATCTGGGTACCGCCACTTTGTTTGTTGGCTATGCCTACATGTTCCTGCTGCTTGATGCCAGCTCTCCGATTTGGCAAGTATCAATCGGCATGATTTTGATTGGTCTTGGACTTGGACAGTTGATGCAGACCACAATGGTCGCATCGCAAAACTCAGTTGATGCCAAAGACATTGGTGTTGCAACCTCATCGGCAACCTTCTTCCGGCAAATGGGCGGGACATTGGGTGTTGCCATCTTTATGTCGATCCTGTTTGGTCAACTAAAAGACCAGGTGATTGGTGCGCTCGAACGAGATGACGTCAAAGCTGGCTTGTCTGAGGCTCTGTCAGATCCTGCAGTTATTGCTGAGCCCGCTAATGGGTCGATTCTTGAGCTATTGAGTTCCGGGGCAGCAGCAGATGCAATTTCTCAGGACAGCTCGTTCTTGATCGGTGCCGATGATCGATTGACGGCTGCCTTCAGAATTGGCTTTGTTGAGTCTTCGCTTCCAGTTTTCCTTTTGGCTTCCTTAGTTGTTCTCCTGGCCTTCGTATTCAGCTGGTTCATCAAAGAGGTGCCACTGAGATCAAAGAGTGCTTCGCAAGAGGCAGCGGAGACAACAAGCCTCTAGTCGACTTATACTTTTTAGTAACACGGGAGTTCGGTAAACCGGACTGAGAGGAAGACTGGAAGTCTTCGACCGTCAAACCTGATCTGGGTAATGCCAGCGCAGGGAGACAACTCGATCCCGTGCCTAACTATTTAGAAAGGCACGAAATGAAAAAGCTACTCGCATTAGCCGCAACAACCACCCTGCTGCTCACCGGATGCAGCGCACAGCAGACCACGGTTCGCCTCGCAACTCACGACTCCTTCTACATAACCGACGAACAGATCGAGCAGTTCGAAACTGAGTCCGGTTACGAACTAGAAATCATTCGAATGGGCGACACAGGTTCGCTTTCGAATCAGCTGGTGCTAACTAAGAACGCTCCAGTCGCCGATGTCTTTTATGGCATCGACAACACCTTCCTCAGTGAGACGGTTAAGAACGTTGTTACTCGCGATCCAGTTGCCATCAACTATGGAGACGTTTGCTTCAACTACGACATCGACTGGCTAAAAGAGCGCGGGATTCAACCGCCAAGCTCATGGCGAGAATTGGGCGACTCTAGATTCAAAGACTTAGTCGTTGTGACAAACCCAAGACTCTCTTCTCCAGGACTGGCATTCCTGGCAACCACCCACGCGGGCTTTGAAACAAGTGCCGAAGTGTTTGCGTATTGGCGTTCACTCCGAGACAACGGCGTAAAGGTGGTCGCTGGTTGGAGCGATGCTTACTTCACTGACTTCACAAGAGCAGGTGGCACACGTCCAATCGTTCTCAGCTACGCGTCCTCCCCCGCAGCAGAGGTGTCCGAAGATGGCACCCCGGCTACTGCCGCGCTGCTGGATGAGTGCTTCAGACAGACTGAGTATGCGGGTGTGATTTCTGGTTCTGCTAACCCTCAGGGGGCAAGAGCATTTGTCGACTTTATGAAATCCGATCAGTTCCAAAGCGAGCTGCCATGGAACATGTTTGTCTATCCGATTGCAAAGGTCGAGCTACCCGCAGAGTGGACGGCATACGCCAAGCCAGCCAATTCAACCCTTGGCGAAAGACTGAACTTTGAGGCAAACCGTGAGCAGTGGCTAAAGGACTGGTCCGACGTCTTTGATAACTAATCTCGAGCTAACGCTCACCACTGCAGTAATTGCAGTGGTGAGCGCTGCTTTGAGTATTTTGTCGGGTGTCCCATTTGGAAACTGGTTGGCTGCACTTGCTCCAAAGTTGCAGCGAGTAATCGGTGCGGTTTCTGTAGTGCCGTTCTTGCTTCCGCCGCTGCTAATTGCAGTGGCGATCAAGGCAGTGACTCCAGAGCTTCAAGTAGATTCCGAAATTGGAATGCTTCTCATAGTCCTCGCGCACGCTCTTATGAACATTGGGTTCGTTGGAAGAGTTGTGGCTGGGTCAGCTTTACCAAGTGAGCAGATTGAAGCGGCGAGACTTGACGGTGCAAGAGATTCGCTGATTAGAAAGTTGATTCAGCTTCCGCAGCAGAGCGCTGCCATCGCAGGTGCAGGTCTTCTGGTCGCGTTGTACTCAGCAACCAGCTTTGGCTTGGTTCTTTTGCTCGGCGCAGGATCTGTGAGGACACTTGAGACTGAGATTGCCGATAGCGCTCTGCAAAGACTGGATTTGGAACAAGCAGCAGTGCTAGCTGTTCTCCAAACCCTTCTAACCCTTGCACTGTTTCTGTTTGCTAGTCGCTTCTCTTCAGGAGGCCTCACTCTCAACCAAGT
>JACCDV010649854.1_pt1 | contig 17601 bp, 7 predicted proteins | sample 7446131 | NCBI WGS metagenome assembly JACCDV01 (sample SAMN15323448, study PRJNA562643) | freshwater metagenome | isolation source: river surface water | place: USA:Blue River Watershed | collected 2017-08-17 | reverse complement strand
TTAGAAAAGGATACTGCATCGAGGATAAGTTCTTATCAGGACTCACCTCAGCTCTCAACTTCTTGAATGTCCATCTTAACGCAGAGTAAATTACCAATCTAACTGATAAGTATAGATTACAGCCTGGGGACCTTGTCAAATACTCGGATTTCGTTGCAGTCATCGACTAGCAGTTTGGAAATACAGAACTTGCCAAGACCAACCTCAGCCAGCTCAGGTAGAACGGAGGATTGGGGGCAGATGAGGCAGCGAAAGTGGAGCAGGTGCTTGACTACATCAGGTGGGCAGTCACCAGCAAAAGAATATTCATCAAGCCTCCTCTACAGGATTATGATCGTACTAAGAGCAACCTTGTCACAAGAGAGCAGTTCATTCGAGTTTTGGATAATTTAGGGCTCGTCCGCAATGAAGAACTCGCTGACCTCCTGAGCAGAAAATACGCAAGAAGCAGCAATCCTAAATAAATTTGCTATCAAGACTTTATTAAAGATATAGAAGACATTAATAAGGTTGAAGCACTTGCAATCAAAGGATTTGTACCCAACCCTCAAATCGTAGACCCTAATAAAAATGTCACATTAGATCTTCATAAAGACTCCCTCACTGAACAGTTTTATGTTCATAAACGATTACCTGATAGAGCTAAGCCAGTTGAATAGATTTTAAAGCGAGTGCAGGCTGAAGTTACCCTAAAGAGGGTGAGAATACGATAATTCTTCCTTGACTTCGATGGACTTAGGAAAAATATTGTGACTGGCTTGCAGTTTAGAAGGATACTTAATGGCCTCAATATTAACCTAACTGATAAAGAGTTTAAATAACTTTTGAAGGTTTATGGAGTTGATCCTGAAGGAGGAAGGGAAGAGAGAATGAAATGGATGGATTTCTGTGAAGATGTTGACAAAGTATTCACCATAAAAGAATTGGAAAAAGATCCACTTTTAAGAGTTGGACAAATTGAAAAGACAGTCTTCTAACCAATCAGGCACTCACCCCTTAACTTTACAATCCAATAATAGGCAGCACTTGGATAGCTTCTACAGGGATATAGGAATGTGATTACAACCAAAAGACTCCATCTAAAGCCTCAATTCTAAGATTTCGATATAACTAAGATAGGATATGTGACAAAAAATCAATTTGTAAGAATCCTTAAGCAATTTTAACTATTTCCTCCAAATGAGAACCTGTTTAACCTTTTATTGAAGAAGTACATGGATAGAGGTAATCTTAATGATGTGAACTACTATGAATTCATTCGTGATGTTGATAAATACAACGAAATAGGACAAAACCTTTCTAAAACTCATACTGATACATTCAAGGACTTCTCATACAAGCCAAGGGAAGGTAAAGCAACTATCAGACACCATGCACCTGATGATCTTAATGATCTTCTTTCAAGATTAAGACGTCTAGTAAAAGAAAAGAGAATCAGAGTTGCTGAGTTCTTAAAAGATTTCGATAAATTAAGACATGGTAATGTCACTAAACAACAGCTTAGATTGGCTCTCAATATGGCTCAACTCCCACTCTCTGATATCGAATTCAACTCTATTGCTTAGGGTTTCGCCACATAAGGTAAGGCAAATTACGTCAACTGGAAAGATTTCTGCGACGCTATAGATGAAGTCTTTGGAGCAAAGTAACTCTAAAAGGTTCCTCCTCAAAGCAAAATAGAACAACCAGCAACTAACATCAATTATGGAAGAAGAGGAATTTCAGCTGATGAACTCGCATTAGCAAATAAGATAAAATAGTCCTTCAAATAATATCAGCTAATTAACAGACTGGATACCAAACATTTATTTGAAAACTGGGATAAATTAAGTCGATTCAAAGTTTCGCCTAAACAGTTTAGACAGGTTTTAGCTACAGTAGGGTTCAATCTTTCAGATTAAGAAAATAAAGCTATTTGCAAACTCTATGCTTCTGATGATTAAGACTAAAGTTAGGTCTGTTATTTATAATTCCTTAAAGATACTAAGCCTTTTGATTTTTCTTATATGACTGTCATCAAAGAGGAAATCAAGCGAGGTACTGGAGAAAGAAAACCTATACCTAATAACATTTAAGATATTCTTTATGAATTGAGGAAGCAAACTAAGTTGAATAGACTGCGATATCGTTAATATTTCCAAGATTTCGACCCTCTTAGGAAAGGAACCATCAAGAAAAACAAGTTTAGATCTGTGATCTTTCAAACTATGAAGTATAATCTCATTTATATAGAGTGGCAATCGATGAAAGGCTTTTCGCTAAGATTTAAGAATACTACAGTGATAGTAACGATTCAACCATGGTGGTTTATGCTCGTTTTTGTGATGATCTAGAAATCGTCTTTAATCTTCCAGTAAATATCATGTTACTTAGGATCGAGAAAAAGAACCAACACTTAGACCAAAAGATTTTGACTATACTGTAACCTACACCAAAAAAGATGAAGAAACTATTGACTCTTTGATGAGAAGGCTTGGAGAAGTGACAAGAAAACATCGGATTTTACTCAAGCCATTCTTCCAAGACAAGGACATTGCAAAAATTGGAAGAGTTTCTTTCACAAGAATGAGATCAATCCTCGACAATAATAAGATACCACTAGGTGACTACCAATTTACTTTACTGTGTAAAAACTTTGCTTACGATGGCATTGAATTTAACTATTTGGACTTTATAGAGTCTCTTAAGCAATATGAGGGCTATGAAGAATGATCAACATCAATCTTTATTAAATTAATAAAAGAACTAAAATCAGCTGACACTTTTGTCTTTGTTTGGGTCATCCTCTTTATCAACGAATGTTTTTCTAAATTCCTTAGATAAAAACAAGCGTACTTATAGATAACCTGGTGGAAGATTAAGCCTCATTTCTGGAAGCGGCTCCCCTCTTTTTTCAGCTCTGCAAATTTCTTCCTAAATCATACGAAATTTACTGCCAATTTTTCTCGATCAGTCTTGTTCCCTCCATTGTGTTTTAGCTTGATATGCAAGTTAAGAGAAACATCAGATCCATAAACCTTATAGCACCGATCATAAGGACAGGTATAGTTCTTTTAAATTTAAACAGCCAACCTCCTGTTCTTTTTACGATTCTTCATTTTGTACAGTTTGAAATACTGATCTTGCAGTGCCTTTATAGATATTTTTTTACTTATAACTTATCCACCTCCAATTGAAGTTGGGTTGTCTTATCCGATATATCTTTGATGAGTGAAAAACTCAGCTCATTCTTGAGATATGTCTTCCAAAACTATTCGTTATAATTGACATCAGCCTTGAAATCCGGGTAGATGAGTTCCTATATAATGGAGTGGAATACCCCAACAGCGTTAGTTTCGAAATTATTCTAATCTTCATTACTGATTCTACAGGTCGCAGCCATGGCTTTTACCTTCTCTAGTCCTGATCGTAGTTATTGTTCCATCTCAGCGAGATCGTTCTATTCTCCTTCGTTACCTGTCTATAGTAGCTTTCCGAATAACATTAAACAAATATTATAGAGGTTCATTAAATTAATACAAAAGATAAGAGCAATCATCATGATACCGTCAATATTTCATACCTTCGCTTCGCTTGAACTATTCGATCAATTTACGACTCTTTAAAATTTATTCTTTTATTCTGTTTAGGGATCCGTTTTAGCCTATTGGTCCTTTTATGTCCATTCCGTTTGAGGAGGCCTTGGATTTTAGGACCTAATCAATGTTGGGGTAGAATTGGTTCTTAATTTCTCTTAATGGTGGTTTTTCAATTTGTTCACATTGTGGCTACGTGTATTAATTCTGGTTTCTAAAAGGTTTGGCAGGCTATTTAGCAATTCGTCTAGTTACTGTTTATTTATCAAGTAGAGATCGATCAAAATTAGTCTATCTCTTATTATTGAGTTTATAATCCTCATTAAGCTGGTAGGGGTGGTTTTGCTTTATTTAGGAATAGCTTTGCTTTTGCTCTTTGCCTAAAGAGTCATTTAGTTTGTAGCTATCAGTTTAGTTCAGGCTTTGATTTGTGTATGAATATCGCTCAAGGCTAGGCTTTTATGGCATATCCATTTTGTATTACTTTCTTTTATTGTTGAAGAAATTTTACTTGCTTGATTCACGATTGAAGACTCGATTAATTTGCTGTTACTCGTGTCTTGAAATGTTGTCAACATAGATTTTATTTCGCTCTTACTTAGTTTCAGGCTATCTTACATGATTCATATAGACACTATTATTCTTGGCAAGCTTTATCCTTGATTTTTCCTGGGAAACAGCCGAAGGGAGAGGTTTAAAAGTTTCATTTTTCTCAACTTTACTCGCAATTATAGAGTTAATTTGCAAGTTTTATGTGGTGTGGTCAGTTACCTTACTTGATTGCATTTGCCTATTCACCCAAATCGATAGATCTTTTAAGTTCATTCTTTAAGTATAGTCGTAATCTAACATATTAGCAATTATCTTTGCTATCTTCTATCCGTAGTATTCTTCGATCAAGTTTACCCTTTCGTTGATCACGCTATCGAGAATGTCATAATTTTATGAATCGTAGCATTCCTCGCTTGGCAAGAGGGTGCACACTTAAAGCAGAATCATTCCAAATGTAAAAACATTGCTTTTTTCGATGATATCTTAATCCTATATTTCCTGCTCCCCACACCTAAGCGCAATGATGAGCTAGGGAGATGGTAAAACTGGGGAATTATCTTTTAATTTTTGATAGGTATTAAGATAGATAAGCTAGTTTGGCAATAATTTGAAGTTGCCATTATCGTAAAAGATGTTTTAAGTGTCAATGTCTTTGTATGTCATTCCGTTTTCTTGCAAGTGAGCCAAGGAAAAGGTTACTCCTTCAATTAATTTCTCAATATCATCCACGATGAAAAGTTTATTTGTGTTGAGTCTTCCTTCCAGCAATTGTTTTAACGTTAGTTCAACATTTTCTAGAAAGAGTATTTCATTTTCAGTCTAAATTTCAATGCAATTTTTGAAAGGTGTTGATTGTAATTTGAGAACCCCATCACACTAGACTCTCTTTTTAGCTGTCTTTGTAGTCTTATTTGTCTTTCTAGCACTAGTTACGTTGAAGTTGACGTTCCTCGGGGAGATCTTTTGAGTTATTTCAGGTTTGCTATCCTCTTGTCCCATTATGTTTAACGAATATATTATCTTTAATTATCTAAAATCAAAATATATCGAACTTTATCCATCATTCCATATCATACATAAAATCGAGTAAAGTCAACCGAAATTTGATCCGCCAAAAAAATAATTCTTTGTGTCGATGAATTCGAATCCACTATCTTCATAATTAGATGTTGGCTAAGCCGAGCTAATAATCTATGCCTTGATGGAGATGTAACTTTAGTTGGAGTCAGGTTGTGGCATGTAATTCAATGGCAAATGTTAATAAAACTAGGATATATTATTTAGATAATTTAGGGGGAGTAAATGAGTTAATTATCTTCAATGGAGGAGCTTAAAGTTCCAAAGGCACCAAAAAGCAAGTAATTTTACATCTATCCAGACCACTCAAGCTCCCCTTCATCAAAGAACATTCAATAGAGTTGGACATCAACCCAGAGATAAACGCACTGAATGCTTACCCACAAGCGAAAATGAACAGAGGAAAGAGTAGCCATAAACATTCTGTTCTCAAATTTCTTGCTGTTAAACATACGAATGGAAGAAGAATTAAGACGAATCAAGAACTTTGATTTATTCTGAACCTATTAGATCATTTTATTGGTGGTTGATTGCATTCCAATTACATTTGTGACAAAACTTATTTTTTCTTATTCTTTACATGAATCTTGATAATGATCTTGATCGATATCGTTTTCATTATGATTACCCATAACCTTTATGGTGGCCTTTTGGTTGCTCTTTCAAGAGAAATAATGGTAAATAAATAAATGTTAATAGATATTAAAATTAAAATGTAAGATAAATATCATAAGGCTATCAGTTTGATCGATCGATCAGTTAGTCTCTAAGCCTTTGAAAAATATATCCTTAACTCTGCAATCAATAAAAACGAACTGTTTAAAGCGATCCGTCAGGCTGAAACCCAAGATTGTCCACGATTTAACATATGGAGATTATTACTCAATGTAATTCCCATCTCTGGCAACTGGTAAGAAAAGAAAGCTGCACTTTAAGCTTCAAGAAAAAGATGGTCAGAACTAAAATAGTAATCCAAAACAGGCCCCAAGCCCTTAATAGTAAAATAAACTCCAGTTCATAAAAATCCATTAATGAAAAATATTTTGAAGACTGAGAAAAAATAAGTGGTATAAACACTTTTATATAGGACTCTGATCCTTTCCTCAACGAATAAATAAAAAAGGATGTGGATCGGACATATCAAGAAATGTAGTTTTTCCAAGAATCCTCAATCCTCAAACTCCTCACAAGCGTCCTCTTCGTTTGGTGCAAGCTAAACCCTGATATCTCCTACAAACAAGGCATGAACGAGTTGCTAGCCTCAATTGTTTATGTATATTTCCAAGAAGTAGTCCCATCAGATTTTGAAATAACCCAATAGTAATCCACCATCCATTTAGAGTAGAATAGAAGTTTAAGACTTTGAATTCGATTACTTACGCTGAGGCCGATATCTTCGCTATCTTCTAAAAGATCATGGAGATACAAAAATATATGTATAAGTAAAGTTTAGATGAGAAAGTGAAAGGATAGGTCAACCCCAATTCTAAAAATAATTCACCCATCTTGCAAAGGATCATCCAGATTCAAGACCATAAGTTAAAATCGCTTGATTTGTAACTTTTTAGGATCATCAAGCTTCAAGATGTCAAGACTAAAACTTTCTTACTTCGATGGATACGTTGCTTGCATACTCGTGAATTCGGCCTAGTTGACTCACTTCCAATCTGGGACTCTATATTACTTGATAACTATGAATCACCTAACTCCAAACAAAGGAAATAGTTTTAATTTGTGGACGCAATGTGTATAGCTATGTTTATCTTCATGAGGCATTTAGTCTTTAAGAAGTAAACTTCCAACGAAATTCTACAAATTTATTCTAAATACTAAAAACTTGAAGGCATTGAACTAAGACAACTTATTGCCCTTGCATGGTCAGTTTGTGAGTAACTTCGAGCTTTGAATAACAACTATAGCCATTCATCAAATTGGTTTGAAGATTCAGGAAAGCATAGTAACCTTGGATTGATGATCAATAGAAAAGATCAAGAAATCAAACCTAAAGAAACCAAGAATAAATTGGAAGTTTTATAACGTTAATAAAATATCCGAGTTTAGGCTCCAAAAAAAGATTTATAAATACCATAAACAAAACAATAGGCCCCAAAGACATTTGAGCATAGCGCTTCTCCTAATAATCACAAATAAATCGAGAAGTCCAAATAAAAAGAAAGCGAAAAAATAATATAAAAGAAGGCCTAAATAATAATCGCTCCTAAAATACGAAAATAAATAATATTTGAATATTAATAGGTGAAACTATTAATATAAAGCTTGAAGAAAAGCATTGCACTGAACGAGTACTTATCTTCTTATCTTAGCGACATTTAATCGAGATCTTTGGCAAACCAAGTGATGAAAAGTCTATAAGAAAAACTTAAAAAATGAATATATTGATGTTATATATCCTAAATCAATTTGTATACATTTGAATTATCAAAATAATCTCAATCAAATCACATATAGATCTTTTCCTACTTGTCTTCATAATGGATTCGGCTATCAGCGTCAAGTGCCTTCAGTGCGCCTATCAACTACTCGTCGCTTAACACTCCAGCGTCGATATGCTTTCTCAGCTATCGGACAGTTATGGATCCATTTTCGTTGCGGGATTTGTTTTTGAGTTAAGTTAATGCCTTAAAGACTATTGATCTCTGTTACTTTGGAACGATCTTGATTGGCATTATTGCTCTTTGAACGACGGTTTCGGCTTCTCTCTAATCACGATGTATGTCAATTTTGGACATCCCCCTTATAATTCCAGAGGCTTATTAGTCCATTTTCTTTTATTTTTTTTGAGCAACTTTAGTTGTTTTTGGCTTGATAGCTTAATCGTGATGCTTTTATGGGAAGTAAGAAGGATCGTAAAGGCCAAGTTTTTTCAATATTTCTTTTAGCTTGTCATCTTAAGCATGACTTTATCCTCCTTCTAAGCAGAAAACCATAAGTCTGAATGCTTAAATGCAATCCTTGATTTTAACTTCATGGGACTGATGCAATTTAGCATGTGCAGTACTAAGACGGATCAAAGTCTCATAAGAACGAATAGTAATTGGCAACACTCTACTAGCTCTTTTGGCATTAAAATCAGTTTGTCTGAGTAAAGCCCATAAGTGGGCGAGCAAATCTACTGCACTATCGGTCAACTGAGGATGGATATTATGTTTGCAATGAGAAATGTATCTCTTAAGGAAGCTTTGGGTAAGGATTTCTTTTGCTTTAGAGTCTGATTGATAAATATTGTTCTTTTCATAGATAATTTGTTGATCTTGCTTGATTTGCTGACTTTCGTTGGGATGGATAATATAGTCATCGTCTTAATTAAACTGATTGTATGATTCGTTGACCTTGGGAGCCAGTCTATGGTTCCTGCATACTCTCTCAGCAATTCTTTTATCTTTCTCAGCACTCTTTTCATCGAGAATTATGAAGACCAGATCAAACCTAGAGAGTAGTGAGTCAGGCATGCCGATATTCTTCGTTGGCGGCATTGTTGTTTGATACTCGCCATATATGGGATTGGCTGCGGCAATAACCGAGCATCTTGCATTCAAAGAGCAGTGCATTCCAGCCTTGGCTATGGTGACTGTCTGCTGCTCCATGACCTCGTGGACTGCCACTCTGTCGATTTAGTTCATTTTATCGAACTAGTCGATGCAAACCACACCTCTGTCTGCAAGGACCATTGCTCCGGCTTATAGAGTCTTCTCCCCTGTATCCTTGTCTGATACGATAGCTGCAGTCAAACCAACACCACTTGCTCCACTGCCTGTTGTTCCGATAGCCAGCTCGGCTGTTGTGAGCACCCATCTTAAGATCTGACTCTTTGCTGTTCCAGGGTCACCGACCATCAAGAGGTTGATATCTCCTCTTAGATGGGTTCCATTCTATAGATTCTTTTCCTCGCCTCCTAAAAGCATGAGAAGGACTGCTTTCTTTAACTATTCATGGCCATAGATCGAGGGGGCAACTGATCGACTGCAAAGTCCAAGGATTTAATTTTCCGGAATTATATTTCTATTGCTCAAGACTCCAGTTGTCTGTAGCACTTCACTTAGCCCTCTTACAGACATGCATAAGAAGTATGGTTTAAAAATTCCCTTCTCTTTACTTTGAGCACCTCCAATCAACTTGTATATTCCAATCATTTGAACCCTATCTCCAGGCTTGACTGAGTTAACCAAGTCGCCCTGAAGCACAACAGTTACTGATTGAGGAAGAAGGCCAGGTGGAGCCATTTAAGGAAGTTCCTGAATAACAACGGTTTGGATGTTTCTGAATGAGCTCATGCCATATTAGAAGCTGAGGGGATTGTTATTATCATCATGTGTTTTTATAAAGCGTGTTTTGGAGGGTTAGAAGTCCTTCTATGGGTTCAAATTATCCGGATACTATTTCACTTCAAAAGCCTTTGTCTTTTAGCAGTAGTGCACACTCTTTTCCAATTGGTGCTTGGGGATGTCCATCTTTGTAATGATGCCTTGAATCCCAACTAGCTCGTTGGCCAATTTGCTTCCTAATCCTCGGGGGGTCACAAAGTTAGCTCCCAAGTTGCCCTCGAAGCTAATTTTGTAATGCTACAACTTAGCTTCAAAGCGAGGTCGTTGATCTCCAAGCAGTCCTCTTTCAAGAAAATTTTTCGCTAATTTGTAATATTTGGTTGGATTCTTGATGAGTTATTGAGCGGCTTGTGGGTATTGATACCTGAACTGATCAAGGTCAACTTTAAGAGTATGAGGGTCAAGGGGTGGTTGTCGAGAGATAAAGTCATTGAAGTACCTTTCATTGTCCTGAAGGTCAAGCTCCATCTTTGGCGCAATTAATTAATATAATATTTATCAACTCATCAAGCGCATATACAATCAATTCTGCTCATTTTATACACAATCATACAATCGACTGGGAAATTTGGCCCCTTTTTTTTGTTTGAAGGAACTGCGATTAAACTAAGGGAATATTCTATTGTCCATATTGGTTAAATAGTAATTATTAGACGTAGGAAAATATCAATAGAGAAATCATTTTTATTTTTACTTTTCAAAAACTTCTTAGTGTTTATAAAATCTAGCCTTTAAGTTTTTATATAAGCCTCCGGTTAACTTAGGGAGAGATGATTTGATTCCCAGAGATGAAAGTAAATTTACTGATTGAATGAAACTTAAATTTTCCAGTTACAATAACAATATCTGTTACCTTTATCGGTTCGTTTAAAATCACTCTTTGTCTTTCGAGTTAGAATAAACCTGATAAAAGTTGTTCCTCTAAATCCAACATAAAATAGTTTAATGATGCTGAAACTGCTTTGTAATAGTCTTTCTTATTCTTCAGATATTATTCTAAGGTAATTTAGTAAGGTTATAATACAAAGTAAATATTTTTTTGAAGACCTACTCCTTAGATCATTACTTTATATAGATTGAGTAAGGGCACATTATCTCTGTTAATTCTGCTAACTCTATTGTACATTTAGGATTATCTTAGTGATACAATTTCATGCTTAAACTCAAATAAACGAATCGTCACCATCCAATTTATATTGGAGTCTGTTGCCAAATACATTTTACAGCAATCTAACTCTTTCTCAGGAGTTATCTGGCAAAAGTAATCCATTGTTCTATTGATTATGATGGATTCTTCAACATTGATTTATGATTTATCTAGGCTTTATCTCGAAATTATAGATTTAGCATCATCAAACATCGTTTAAGTTTTGAAGGCACTTAAGAATTTATTTTATTTCTTTGTCAAAATGGAATCCTTGTCGTTTGGAGTCTTTTTCATGATTTAGCTGGCTGGTTTCTGCATTTTATTTTTATGTGAATTCGTTGGAATGCTGAGAGTAATATTTGTTTCAGTATTGTTAAATTGCCAGGTTTTTTTCTTAGTATCGTATATGCTCGTATTATTGAATTTTATCTTAGATTATTTTAATCGGTGGCAGTTTAAATGATTTTTCTTTGTTTTTACGCTTGAATTTTTCGATGCGTAATTTATTTCTACTGAGGGAACTGACTTTTATATCGAATAACACAAGTTTTTCACTTGGTTATTAGACTATTTTGGCTCATATTGTAAATATTTTGTATGTTGATAATTTTTTGAAACCTTAATATTGTTCTCACGACTGGCTGGAAGAATAAATGGATTGATTGTAATAGGCTTTGAATTTGAGTTTTCATTTTAGTTCTTTAATATTGTAATGTTCTAATATTAAAAAGATTCAATGTCCTTGCCAGTCACAACCTCAATCCCTTTTTGATTTTTGCCTAAGTAGCTCCTCTTAGAATGATAAAACCTAGAAGTGTGGGTTTCATGAAGCATACCATTTTCTTGAGGAGCGTGAGGACTAATTTATGCATGGCTTGAGGGCTGGCTGAAAGTTTTTGAAAGAGAGGAATGATTTTTAGAGTGGTATGGAACAACAAGTTAGAAGAAGTGATGATGATGCTAGTGAATTATCTCTACATTTTGGCACATTCCGAACATCTCTCTTACTTTAATAAATTTTATTAAAATTATAGGAATAATGCAAATTATCAACATATTAATCTCTATTATTTATCCTAGTCAATCCAATATCATAATTTTTAGAGCCAAACATGGGAAGAAGGCTAATCGTCATATATCGCCACAATAATTATCGCTCATTGTCATTTTTGATTTGTGAGAGAAAAAATAATGGCTCACTATCAAATACTATATGATAATATTGAAATCAGAATATACTAATATATGTTATGTATCATGATCAAATTGGAGATATTGGGACTCCCCCTATCGTACCTATAGGTTAAGAACCATTATGAATAGTCTTTATATGATAATACAACGAAGAAGAACAATTGTACTCCCTTCCACACCCACATCTAAAGATATAAACCCTCCGGTTAGGATTAATGGTAGGTTTGGTTGTAAATATATTAAAATATTTGAAAAGAGCTTCCTTTTTTATTCCATAGATAGTTCCATCTGGTATGACTCCCTTGTGAGCCTTCTTTATATGAATTACAAGCTACTAAACAAAGCCATATGTCCTCAAACATTCACCACATAAATAAATACGCTTACTCACATATGATCGCACTTATTTGCTTTTTCGACGATAAGGATTTGTCTTGTCTGATTCACTCATCTCATTGCTGATTTAGCTATGCCTCTATGCATAATCTGGTTGATTAGTTGTGGTCTATGCGAAGGATTAATCGTGTGAATTCGTTCTTGAATCCTTGATTATTATTTATTTAATTATCTACCAGTTGTTTACAAGTTGGTCTATTTGAAGTTATTTTTGCTATGTTATGACTAACCAATTGTATCGTTTGCTTGCTTATTACTTGATTTCTTCCTTCTACTCGTCAAGCCAACCGTACCTTATGGTGGCTCTCCGTTATGCTTGCCCTTAATATGGAACATTAAAGCTGACGAGCAAGAATACACATTCCCACAACCACATATTGACGGTCTCATCTACGAATTTTGCTTTTTAGTTCTTTTTGTTTTTGTTTAGCCGTATGAACCATTTTGAACTAGTTCCTGATAATCTTGGGAATTAATTTATATATCAAGTAATTAATCGTCTAGCATGTCTTAAACTTTTACTTATCTTATAGATTAATTCATAAAGTATATATCATATTTGTTCGCGGCTGATTATTTCTATAAACTATAGTTGTCCGTCGTTTGTACATTTTGGCAAGTTAGACTCACTTAGTTTATGCCAAAAGTTATTGATTGCAATGAAAATTGATACATTTTGACGTTTAGTTTGCTCTATTTCAATAGCTTTTGTGCAATAAGAATAAATCTAACGATTGAGGCTAATCAAAGTATATGTGTTTAATGCAGTCTTTAATATTGCATGTACAATCTATTAAATTTTGGCATATCAAGGCATCATCAGACAACAATATAGCTTTTCATAATAAAAGAAAGATGTCATATATTCAGTAATTACAAAAAAAAATGATAATCAAGTAAAGAACAATATTCAATCAAAATTACTAAAGGAATAGTCTTTTCTAATCATTCTTAGTTTTGATTTTTGCAATTTCTATTCATTGATATTAATAATATAACTTCTTAAGGCTAATGAGCGAGGATAAAGATGCAAATATCTACGTCGTATAGCAGGTGTAAATCAGCAGTGATTCCGATACTGAATAGTTGTTAGAAGATGTCCATGATTTGGATGACTTTCAAAACAGCATAGAGGATATTGAAGAACTTGAAGGTCTCATGCGAAGCACCCTCAAAAAAACAATAACACACAATAATAATGAATCTCAGATTAAAAATTATCAGCCGAAACATGTGAAAAGGCTTGAAGTTGTTGATGACTATATTCGCAACTTTCTAACCAAACATAACATGACTAAGACTTTAAATTCTTTTCAGGTATTTGTGAGATAACATAGAAAGAGTGGTATTAGACAGTAAAGCCAAAGTAGGATATTCCTGATGCCGAAATATAAAATGAGGTTTTGAAAGATCAGATTGAGCAATTAAGGGGTCAGCTGGAAAAAGCAGTTGTTCTTTCCGAAAAAGCTAAAGCAACATACGATAAACTTCTGAAAGAGAGAGATTTTCATAAGATGCATCATCAAAGAGTTCAAAAGGATAAGAAAAAATTAAATGAAAACATTTAAAGACTTCACTCCCTTCAAAGAGAGTATGAAAAAAAGTATGACTAACTTGGCTAAAAATATAATTTTACAATGAAAGAAAAGATGTTAATTAAGATATAAAGAGATAAGCTCAAACTAGAAACTACAGTAAAAAAAGATCATTTGCCTTCAGTAGAACCCAAGCAAGCTTCCGACAGCAAAAAGACTAAGTTCACTCCATTCCCTGAAGAAGAGTCCACTCCAGCCCGCCCCCCTTAAGCTTTCAACTACAAACAAACAGTTCTCGGCAAAACCCAAAAAGGGCATACGATGTCCGTATGCACAGTTGTTTTCCACCCCAAAAAGCCAATCATCGGGACAGGCAGTGACGATATGTTTTGGAAAATCTGGACAGTAAATCAATCCTAGCTGATTATGTCAGGGTAAGGCCACAAAGATTGGGTGAGTTCAATGAAATTCCATCCTCGAGGACATCATATATTAACAGGGTCAGGCGATAGTACGGTTAAGGTTTGGGACTTCGTTCACTCGACTTGCACATTCACTTTCAAAGACCATAGGCAGCCAATCTGGAGTATTGACCTCAATCGAACTGGAGATTATGTTGCCACAGGATCCCTTGATACTTCTTGTAGACTCCTTGATATTAATGTGGGGAAATGCAGAAGCGTATTTAGAGGACATGTTGATTCAGTAAGCAGTGTTCACTTCCAACCAACATCAAATCTACTCTCCTCTGCAAGTGCAGATAAAACTGTATCCATTTGGGACACAAGAATGGCTCTCTGTGTACAAACTTTCTATGGTCACCAAGGAGCAGTTACGGGTTGCAAATTCAATACAAAGGGAGATAGACTAGCAAGTTGTGATACTAATGGTATTGTGAAGACATGGGATTTAAAGGCAGGGAAGTAGGCGAATAATTTTACAACTGACAAACGTGCGGCCAATTGTTTGAGTATTGATAGGTCAGGCACCATTATTGCAGTTGGAACTGATGACGCCCTTATTATGTTGTTTAATGATAGCACTGGAGAAAAATAGGTAACTCTAAGAGGGCATGAATAAAAGACAAAAGTGCAGGCAATCTAATTCGATATGAATAGCAAGATGTTGGTGAGTGGTGGATCAGACTGTTCCTATCGCATTTGGCAATGATTGATCCCCTTGTTTATTCATATTTACGCTTATATTTAATGGTGTAAGATATAATAAAACTTTTATATGAAAGGAATCACCATAGTTATTGTATTTACTCTCCTTATTTCCTTAACTACGACCAACTTGATTGATCGTTACCAGCAGTTCAAGAAATACGCTCAAGAATACAACAAAAGATACTAATCTAAGGCCATTGAATTTTATAGATTCGCAATCTATTTGAAAAACCTCGCTGAAATAGCCGAGCTCAATGCCGACCCCTAGGACCATGCAATTTATGGCGAGACTCGATTCACTGACTTAACACATCATGAGGCTCGATCTCTTATGGGGATCGTCATGCCATCCTTCCCTCAATTTAACTATGTAGCCAACTTTACCAATGATCCCAATTATAAGCCAAAATCGACTACTCCTGATATATGGAACTGGCAGCAGTAGGGAGTAGTTGGCCCCATCAAGGACCAAGGCAGCTGTGGGTCTTGCTGGACATTTAGCACTGCAGGAAACATTGAAAGTTTACACTATCTCAAAAATAAGGGACAAGGGTTCACTACATTGTCAGAGCAACAACTTATTGATTGTGATAAATCTAACTTTGGATGTGGAGGAGGATGGCCTTATATGGCGATCGATTGGCTCTCTAAAAACGGAGGATTGATGAACGATAAAGACTATCCTCTTAGGACTAATTATTCAGGGCCTTGCCAATACAACGAGGCCAAAGAGAGAGTTCAGATTAAGGGATACATGAATATTACTCATGATGAAGCAATTATTAAAGACGCACTGTATGAAATCGGTCCTCTTTCCATTTTATTGGATTTCACTGGAATGATGCATTATAAAAGCGGTGTTGCCAACCCAAGGTTGTGCTCAACTTGGCCTGACCATGCCCTTGTCCTAGTTGGATACGGAGTAAAAGATGAGGATTATTGGCTTATTAAGAATAGTTGGGGAATTAAATGGGGTATCAATGGCTACCTGGAGTTGAAGCGAGGAGCCAATAAGTGTGGCATTAATCTATGGGCAACAACAGCAGTCTTGAAAGATTGATCATTCAACAAAATATTATGGATTTAAAGTAAAAAAAGTAAAAATTAATCATTAATTTCTATAAGTATTCTCGTTCTATTTTTTGCATTAAGGGATTTTTTTGATTTTCTCTTTCTTGGGCGCCTTGGCAATTTTTTCCTAAAACTAATTTTAACACTCCTCAAGGCTACTTGAATCGGATTGACTACTACTATTGTCCTTGGCAGTTAGCAAATTCTTTAGAAGAATGATCTGATCCTAGCGCTCCCTCTTGATATTGATGACAAAATTTTATACTTTCTAAATTTACTTCCTCCCCTTCTATTTCATAAAAGCCTGCTTCATCTAGGATTACTGTTACTTTCTTACCTTTACCATCACCTTCTTTATCCGACTATTCATCTACTTCTTATACTCCACCTTGTTCACACTCTAGCCATTTATCCAAACATGCTTCATTACTCCTTCAAGGCTAATTCGCTCTTTTGGGTTGGGGCTCAACATCTTCTCAATCAGATCTATAATAATGATAGACGTACCTTTGAATTAAGAGGTTGGGTTAATTTTGTTATTGAAGATATCCCAAAACTTTTTCTTTTAGTGCCCTGCAATCTTACTGTAATGCTCATCTTTCATATCTGCGAATTTAAAGGGCTCTCCTTTCATGACTAGTTCGAATAAGAAACACCCAGCAGCAAAAATATCGACCTAGTCTCCCTGGTATGTTCCTTTGCTTACCTGACTCATCAGTTCAGGTGCATTGCACTTAAGCGATCCAATGCCATCAGAGTTATCGTAGGCAATAGGTTGGCAGCTCTCATTAACAAAGTATCGAGCGTAGCCAAAATCGACTATTTTTACATTAAATTTGGAATCCAGAAGAACATTTTCGGACTTAATGTCGCAATGAGCGATTCTGCGGCTATGTATTGATCTCATGGCTGATATGAACTGGCGAAATATATGGCGAGCAGTCTTTTCACTGAATTGTTAAGTTAAATTTATTACTCTAAACAGTTCTCCATACTCTTAAATTTTCATCACATAGTAGAGTATCCTCCTGACTTTTCCATCGGCAGTGCGATAGATGCCTCCAACATTGAAATCAATAATTTAAACCACATTTCTATGTCTGGCTTCAAAAGACATTTTGACTTAGTTTAAAAACATATCAAGGATTTTCTACTCATAGCTGCGATCGAACTAAACCTCGTCTATTTTGTGGTTCATTATTTTGATCGCCACACGATCATTTGTCGCAAGGTTTATACCCAACTTTACTCTGCATCAAGATAGATTTTACTTCGAGAACCTGCCTAGACCTAGCTTGAAGAGTACCCTATACTTCTCGTCGATGATAGGGCATAGATCCAAATATTCGTTGGGTAATTCTCTCATGCAGTTCATGCAGTGACTATAATAATTTTGGTATAAAATTTGTTATAATTAAAGAGGAATCATTAAACACTTAAGTTTATCATTCATTATTAAATATGTGCATTCTAATCATCAAGCGGTTTATTAATTCCTTTTATGAAATTCAATCAATAATCCTTAAATTTATTCAATGAATT
>JACCDV010464790.1_pt1 | contig 17601 bp, 18 predicted proteins | sample 7446131 | NCBI WGS metagenome assembly JACCDV01 (sample SAMN15323448, study PRJNA562643) | freshwater metagenome | isolation source: river surface water | place: USA:Blue River Watershed | collected 2017-08-17 | reverse complement strand
CTTCTACGTGTTCTAACACATGGTTACAGAACACAACATCAAATGAATTATCCTCAAATGGAATATGATGTAAATCCATTTTAACCTTGGCTAATGGGGATTCAATATCAGCCGTAATGTAGTTGTCACCTAAATAGTTTTCAAATCGGTCAATGAAACAGTATTCAGGTGCCACGTGAAGTACTTTGGGCTTTGATGTATAAAATGAAGTCTCGTTCTTTAAGTATAAGTGCATCAAACGATGTCGTTCAAGACTCAAACAACTCGGGCACAATGCATTTTCTCTCGGTTGAAGTCTTCCGTAGGGAAGAAATTTGGAGAAAGAATGATCGCAAACGGGGCAATAAACTTTGTTTCCAACCAATAATAGGCTGTAGATTTTCAGTAATCGATGGGCAAATAATTGGATAATTTTTCTTGGAATGTGACGAAGTACCCAGCTAATGATATGTTTCATACAACAAAAAAAAGGAAGGTTTTTCGGATAAAAAACCTTCCTCGTTTATTTTTTCTAAATCTTACAATTCACGCAACCAAATATTACGGAAACTTACTGCATTCCCGTGGTCTTGAAGACTAATCGGTCCTGCTCCATGTACGGGATTTTTCGGTTGGCCTATGTATTCCGTAGTCCCTTGAATCTTTGTGTGATTTTGAACAACTATTCCGTTGTGAATTACTGTAATGTATGCGGGTGTTTCTATGCCTCCATTAACTGTAAATAAAGGTGCCGTGTAAATGATATCATACACGTTCCATTCACCCATGGGCGATGTTGCATTTACTAAAGGGGCACTTTGTTTGTAAATACTACCTGCTTGTCCGTTACGGTAAGTTCGATTTTTAAAGGAATTTAAAACTTGAACTTCATACATACCTTGCATAAATACACCACTATTTCCTTTTCCTTGGCTTTTCAAGGTTTCTGGTTCAATAGGTGATTGCCATTCAATGTGTAATTGATAGTTGGTGAATTTCTGTTTCGTAGAAATATTACCTGCTCCACGAACAACAGTCATTTTACCATCTTCTACTTTCCAAGCAGCTGGACTACCATCTTTCGCTGATTCCCAATTTGCAAGACTTTTGCCATCAAATAAGACAATGGCATCTGACGGAATAGAACCAGGTGTAACCACGCGAACTTCAGGATCCCAATATTCAGTAACGTCGGGTTTAGTTGGATTGGTTACTACATGACGGTGATCTTGCGCATAACTGGCAAAGCAGATTCCTAAGCCTAAAAATGCTGCTAATAGGGAAGTACGTTTCATATTAAGAGGATTTATATTTTGAACAAAAAAAAACCGGTAGTCTATACCGGTTCCAATTTCAAGAAATAATTATTATTTCGCAAATGAAGCTTTGATAGCCTCAATATCTACTAATTTAATAATTGGTCTTTGTTTCAAGATTTTAATAGCTTCCACTTTATTGTTAGCTACTGCTTTATTTCTTCTGTCTTTTCTTTTTAGTCTAGTTACGGCCATGTCGATAATAATTTTGGTGTGCAAAAATAGGAATTATTGCTTATATATCAAATAATCTGCCTCGAATAATTAAATTTGTTTCATGAAAGTAATACAAAAGCCCAACAACGCACGCGGTACAAGAGATTTTGGTCCTAAGGAGATGGCTCTTCGAAATTATGTTTTCTCTATTATCAGAAAGCATTTCGAGGCTTTTGGCTTTCAGGCTATTGAAACTCCTGCGATGGAAAATCTTTCCGTTTTAACGGGTAAATATGGGGACGAGGGGGATCAATTACTATTTAAAATTTTAAATTCAGGTGATTATTTGAGTAAAGCTGATCCTCAAGTAATTCAAGCTGGATCCAAAGCTTTATTGCCTCAAATTTCAGAAAAGGGTTTACGATATGATTTAACAGTTCCATTTGCGCGGTTTGTCGCGATGAATCGGAATGATGTAGCCTTTCCATTTAGACGCTCACAGATTCAACCTGTTTGGCGTGCAGATCGTCCACAAAAGGGGCGTTACCGTGAGTTTTATCAATGCGATGCCGACATTATTGGTTCCGATTCCTTGGTAAACGAAGCGGAATTAATCGCTTTGTTTCAAGCTATTTTTCAATCTCTGAATTTAAAGACCAATTTGATTATTAACTCAAGAAAGGTTTTAGCAGGTATTGTGGATTGTCTAGGAGCCATTGATCTATTTGTTCCTTTCGCAGTTGCTATTGATAAATTAGATAAAATTGGTTGGGATGCTGTTGCGGTAGAACTTATTTCGAATGGGTTTACCAATGATCAAACCGATAAATTGAAAACCCTGTTTCAGTTTACTGGAGATAATTCCTCCAAGCTAAATCTTTTGGAGGAATTTATAGGTACTAACGAAATGGGAGTTGCCGGATTAAAAGAAATTAAATCAGTTCTGGAGCTTTCTGAATTGAACGGATACGATAATTCAAATGTCATTTTTGATTTTAAATTAGCTCGTGGTTTAAGTTATTATACGGGGTTAATTTATGAGGGAAAGGCTGTTGATTTACCTTTTGGATCGATCGTTGGAGGTGGAAGATATGATAATCTGACAGAGGCTTTTGGTTTGCCTAATATGAGTGGAGTAGGTATTTCGTTTGGAATTGAGCGAATCATCGATGTGATGCGCGAATTGAATTTATTCCCAGAAATTCAGTTGAGTGCAAGTAAAGTTTTGTTGACTTATTTTGATTCTACTGGCCAATTAGAGGCTATTCGTGTGGCATCTGCCTTACGAAATAGTGGTATTCCAACCGAGGTTTACCCCGATATCGCAAAAATCAAGAAGTCTTTTGAATTTGCTGATAAAAAAGGTATTCCATTTGTTGGGGTAATTGGTGATCAGGAAATTAAAGATCAGACAGTAAGTCTGAAGGATATGAAAAATGGAGAGCAACAAGTACTCTCCATCTCAGGTTTAATCGACTATTTGGGAAAATAATTATCTCCAGGCTTTAAACTGGTTAATCAATCCATTCGTAGAACTATCATGCGAATGGATTTTTTCATTATTCTCTAGTTCAGGTAGGATAGAATTTGCCAATTGCTTACCCAATTCGACGCCCCATTGATCATAAGAAAATACATTCCAAATAACACCTTGTACGAATATTTTATGCTCGTACATAGCAATTAATGCGCCTAATGTTTTGGGAGTGATTTGTTTTACTAGGATTGAGTTAGTTGGCTTATTCCCTTCAAATACCTTAAAGGGACTTAATTTTGCGATTTGCTCTTCGTTTAATCCAGCTTTGGCTAATTCAGCGTCAACTTGTTCCTTGGTTTTTCCATTCATCAAAGCTTCAGTTTGCGCGAAGAAATTTGACATCAACAATGTATGGTGATTGCCAATTTGATTGTGCGTGATGGCAGGAGCGATAAAATCCGCTGGAATTAATTGCGTGCCTTGGTGAATCAATTGATAAAAAGCATGTTGGCCATTCGTTCCTGGTTCACCCCAAATCACCGGACCTGTATTGTAATTCACACGGTTTCCATTGCGATCAACTGATTTCCCGTTGGACTCCATGTCTCCTTGTTGGAAATAGGCCGCAAAGCGATGCATGTACTGATCGTAAGGAAGAATTGCATGGGTTGATGCATCGAAGAAATTTACGTACCAAATTCCTAATAATGCGAGAACGACAGGCATGTTTTTTTCGAATGAAGCAGTCGCAAAATGGGTATCCATTTCGTTTGCACCTTCTAATAATAACTCAAAGTTCACATAGCCTACCGATAATGCGATAGATAATCCAATGGCCGACCACAATGAATAACGACCTCCAACCCAATCCCAAAATTCAAACATATTGGCTACATCAATACCAAAGTCACTAACTGCTTTAGCATTGGTTGAAAGTGCTACGAAATGTTTAGACACAGAAGCTTCATTTTTAGCAGCTTCTAAAAACCAATTTCTAGCCGAAAAGGCGTTTGCCATGGTTTCTTGTGTCGTAAATGTTTTGGAAGCTATTAGAAATAAGGTTGTTTCAGGATTAACCTTCTTTAAAGTTTCTGCAATATGTGTTCCGTCAACATTACTTACAAAATGTATATTTAGGTGGTTTTTATAAGGTTTTAACGCTTCTGTTACCATGACAGGACCTAGGTCTGATCCTCCAATTCCAATATTGACAACATCCGTGATGGCTTTTCCTGAATAGCCTTTCCAATCACCCGAGATGATTTTTTCGGAAAAGGTCTTCATGTGTTCTTTGACCGCCTGTATCTTTGGAATAACGTTTTCTCCGTCTACAAGAATGTTCTGCGAAGATTTTGCACGTAAGGCAGTATGTAAAACGGATCTATTTTCGGTTTGGTTGATTTTTGTTCCGTTGAACTGAGCTTTTATGGCTTGTTCAAGTTGGCATTCATTCGCTAAATCAATGAGGTGTTTAAATGCTGACTCATCTAATATATTCTTTGAGAAATCAAGTAAAATATCTTGGTCAAGAATACTATATTTTGATTGACGGTTCGGTTCGTCTTTAAATAAATTTTTAAGATTGTTTTTTGCTAAACGATCACGGTCTTTTGCTAATTCTTGAAAAGCTTTCGTCTCAGCGAATGCGATATTGGATAGGGTCATTATAAATACTTTTGGCTTAAATTTCTTCAAAAATACAATTTTTCTGGGATTAAAAAAGGGGTACAAGTAGTCCTTGCACCCCTTAAATGTAACTAAACAAACCTATAAGTTAGGCTGTGGAGTTTTACGCAAATAAGGTTTGACTGTTGTAAATCCTTTCGGGAATTTAGCAACAGCGTCTTCATTGGATACCGCTGGGGTAATGATAACATCTTCACCATTTTTCCAATCTGCTGGGGTGGCAACTTGGTAATTAGCGGTTAATTGAAGTGAATCAATTACACGCAAAATTTCTGTAAAGTTACGGCCGGTAGAAGCAGGGTAGGTGAGTGTTAGTTTAATTTTTTTATCGGGTCCAATGATAAATACAGAACGAACAGTAGCTTTTTCTGATGCATTCGGGTGAATCATATCATATAATAAGGCAACCTTTTTTTCAGGATCAGCGATAATCGGGAAGTTAACTTTGACGTTATTAACTTCTTCGATATCAGGAACCCATTGATTGTGAGAATCTAAATCATCCACGGAAATAGCAATTGCTTTAACTCCGCGCTTAGCAAAATCTCCTGCCAAAAGAGCTGTTTTGCCTAATTCAGTCGTGCAGACAGGAGTAAAATCCGCTGGGTGACTAAACAATAATACCCAGGAATCTTTTATCCATTCATGGAAGTTAATAGGACCTTGTGTTGTGTCAGCACTAAAATCCGGTGCGATATCGCCTAAATGTATTGACATAATGAAAAGGGTTAAAATTTAAACTATTTATTCTATCAAATATATAGATTATTGCTACAATAAAAAAAGCAATCCTAAAATAAGATTGCTTTTAACATTACACTTCATCAACAAACTAAAAACCAAATAATTAAAATGCTGTAGGAGAAGGATTCGAACCTCCAAGGTGCAGTTAGCCTCGACACAGAACTGATTTAGTGGTCAACCCATTATGCCGTGTTTATCCTGAACTCACCACCCCCGAGACAGGAGGGCACGTCTGCCAATTTCATCACCCTACAGTGAAAAAATAACTACCTTTGTAATTATCTTGAGACAAATATAAAAGATGATTTTAATTATTTCAAAATATTTTAAAAAAAATATCAATTTGTTGGATAATTTTTAAAAATTTAACCTAAATATTGAAAATTTCGAATGGACAAGAAGACAGATTTAGATCCTTTAGATTATAAAATTCTAAAAATACTCGTTGAGGACGCTAATTTACCTTATACCGAAATCGGGCAGCGTTTAGATGTTTCAGGCGGTACCGTACACGTCCGGATGAAAAAAATGGAATCCTTGGGGATCGTTAAAGGGGCTCAATTACTCATTGATTATTCTAAAATAGGTTGGGATATCACCGCCTTTCTAGGCATTTACTTAGATAAAAGTTCGCTGTATGAAGATGTAGCCAAACAATTAGAGGCGATACCAGAAGTAGTTAATATTCACTATACAACCGGTATCTATAGTATTTTTGCGAAGATTATTTGTCGGGATACCCAACATCTTCGTGAGGTATTGCATGATAAAATTCAGCGAGTTAGTGGAATTCAGCGTACAGAAACCTTTATATCTTTGGAGGAAAGTTTGATTCGAAATACCCCATTATTTTAGATTATTTAGATTCATTCTACTTAAATGCTTCTATTTTATCTTTTCGCTTTGTAATTTTGTGTTCTAATCACAAAAGAACATGGCAGAGCATCCAGATGATATTTTATTAGAGGTAACGAATTCCGACTACAAGTATGGTTTTGAGTCGAATTTTGAGACTGATGAAGCCCCAATGGGATTGGATGAATCGATTATTCGATTTATTTCTGATAAGAAGAACGAACCCGAGTGGATGTTTGAATGGCGATTGGCGGCATTCAATCATTGGAAAACGTTAAAGGAACCCGATTGGGCTAATTTGACCTATACTCCCTCAGATTACCAAGCGCTTAAATATTATTCAGCTCCGAAACCCACGAAGACCTTAAATTCTTTGGATGAAATTGATCCAGAACTTCGTCGGACTTTTGAGAAATTAGGAATCTCCCTTGATGAGCAAAAACGTATATCAGGTGTTGCTGTAGCTGTGGATGCAGTAATTGATTCTGTTTCTGTGGCTACTACCTACAAAGAGACATTAGCCGAAAAAGGTATTATATTTTGTTCTATCTCAGAAGCCATTAAGGAACATCCCGAATTAGTGAAAAAATACTTAGGTAGTGTCGTGCCTGTTAAAGACAATTTTTTCTCCGCTTTGAATGCTGCCGTGTTTTCAGATGGTTCTTTCTGTTACATTCCGAAAGGTGTGCGTTGCCCGATGGAATTATCTACATATTTCAGAATAAATGCCGCCGGAACGGGTCAATTTGAGCGTACCTTAATTGTCGCTGATGAAGATTCCTATGTAAGTTATTTAGAGGGATGTACAGCACCGCAACGTGATGAAAATCAGTTACACGCGGCTGTTGTAGAGATATTTGTACACAAGGGGGCAGAGGTAAAATATTCGACCGTTCAAAACTGGTATCCTGGTGATAAAGACGGTAAGGGTGGCATATTTAATTTTGTGACCAAACGTGGGATTTGTGATGGAGAGCATTCTAAATTATCCTGGACCCAAGTGGAAACGGGTTCAGCGGTTACGTGGAAATATCCATCAGTTGTTTTAAAAGGGGATTATTCGATCGGTGAGTTTTATTCTGTGGCCGTAACCAATAACTACCAACAAGCTGATACGGGTACCAAAATGATTCATTTGGGTAAACACTCCAAATCACGCATTGTATCGAAAGGTATTTCCGCTGGTTTTTCGCAAAACTCTTACCGTGGATTAGTTCAAGTCGCGCGTAAGGCTGATAAAGCCAAGAACTTCTCGCAATGCGATTCATTACTTTTAGGGGATAAATGTGGAGCGCATACGTTCCCGTATTTAGAAGTGAAAAATAGTTCATCTTCGGTTGAGCACGAGGCAACTACGTCGAAAATTGGAGAAGATCAAATCTTCTACTGTAACCAACGAGGCTTATCCACAGAAACGGCAATCGCACTTATTGTTAATGGTTATGCGAAAGAGGTCTTAAACCAATTGCCGATGGAGTTTGCGGTAGAAGCTCAGAAGCTTTTGGCTATTTCTTTAGAAGGTTCCGTAGGTTAATCTTTAATACCACCTGTATGTAATGCCACGATTTGGCTGCCTGGTTTAAAGAAATCTTTTGTAATTAAATCATAAAGTCCATAAAACATCCTTCCGGTGTATATGGGCTCTATTTTTATCTGGTGTTTTTGATGGAATTGTTCGCAAAAACTGTCTAATACATTGGCCTGTTTGGCATATTTCCCAAACACATATTGATCGTTTATCGTTTGAATGGGAATACCTAATTCTTGGGAATTACCTTCAATTTCAGCCTTATTATTTAGCGTCAGTATACCGATTATTTTTACACCTTGTAGCGATTGACAGAGTCCCAAATAGGTGGCTCCTGTACCGATGGGGCAAATCAAGTAGTCTAAACTTTTAAAGCTTTCGATTTCTTTACTTAATTCAGCTATCCCGACGATAGCCTTGTTGCCAAAACCACCTTCTGCTATGTTTAAACTATTGGCTTGAGGAACAGCTTCGGGTATTTGTTTGGCTTGATAATTGGACCGACTGATAAAATGCAGATCCATATCCCATGCCTTCATCTGTTCTAAATAGGGATTACTATTGGTGTTTAATTCTTCACCCCGAACGATTCCAACGGACTTAATACCGAATGCTTTTGTCGCAAAGGCCAACGCATATAAGTGGTTTGAGTAGGCCCCACCAAAACTAATAATTTGCTTAATTCCATTTAATTGGGCGAATTGAATATATTCTCTTAATTTGCGCCACTTATTGCCACTGATGATGGGGTGAATTAAATCATCTCGTTTGACAAAAACACTAATTTGTTTTTCTTCAAACAACGCATCATGAATTTCTTCCACGGGTGATGGTAAGTTCAAGAATTGTTTTTCAAATTGTAAGATGTCCATAGATCCAGAAATAGACCCAATTGAATCAGAAGATGATTTATTTGAGCATTTTAACTTTGTCGTTGACAAAGGTCAGCAATTACTCAGAATAGATAAATACTTATTACTAAAAATTGCGAATTCGAGTCGGTCTAAAATTCAGACGGGCATCGAAGCGGGAGCAGTTAAGGTCAATGACCAATTAGTTAAATCGAATTATAAGGTAAAGCCCTTTGATGAGATTTCTGTTTCATTCTCAACGCCGCCAAGAGATACGGAAGTTATTCCGGAAAATATTCCGATCAATATTGTTTATGAGGATGATGATTTGATGATTATCAATAAAGAACCGGGCATGGTCGTACATCCGGCACATGGCAATTGGAATGGTACTTTGGTCAACGGTTTACTTTATTATTGTCAACATTTACCTGGTAATAACAATATCCGACCCGGTTTAGTGCATCGAATCGACAAGGATACCTCAGGTTTATTGGTCATTGCTAAATCGGAATTTGCCATGACTTTTTTAGCCAAGCAATTTTTCGACCATAGCATAGAGCGTACCTATTATGCCATTTTATGGGGGGTGCCTAAAGAACCCAAAGGGACCTTGCGAGGTAATATCACGCGGCATCCCAAGGATCGTAAAATCATGTTTATGCTTCCTGAAGATAGCGAAGACGGGAAGTTGGCCATTACACATTACGAAGTCATTGAATCCTTTGGCTTTTGTTCTTTTGTTAAATTTAATTTAGAAACTGGGCGGACCCATCAAATTCGTGCACATGCGCAATCAATGGGCCATCCCTTAGTTTCGGATGCCTCTTACGGTGGCGATAAAATACGTTTTATGAGCACCAGGGCAAATTTTAAACAATTTGTCGACAACATGTTTAAGCTATGTCCTAGACAAGCGTTGCATGCCTATTCGTTAGGTTTCGAACATCCAACGACGCATGAATGGATTCAATTTGATAGCGAGTTCCCAGACGATTTTAAAAATTTATTGAATAAATTGAGACATTTTACCAACGAGTAAACATGATAGAATTAAGACGAGCTACACGGGAGGATATTCCTCGCATATTTGAATTAGTAAAGGAATTAGCACTGTTTGAAAAGGCACCGGAGGAAGTTACTGCTACTTTAGCGGATTATGAAGTTAATGGATTCGGTGAAAATCCCCTTTTCGGTGCTTATTTAGCTTTCTATCAAGGGAAATTAGCGGGCTTTGCTTTATGGTATTTTCGTTTCTCAACTTGGAAGGGGAAACGTTTTTACCTCGAAGATTTGTATGTGAAAGACGCGTTTCGTGGCTTAGGAATCGGTAAGCAATTAATTGAAATTTGCTTTGAGGAAGCTAAAATTACTAATTGTACTGGCATGATGTGGCAGGTATTGGATTGGAATACACCAGCTATTGAATTTTATAAGCAATATGATGCGAAATTCGATGGGGAATGGATTAACGTCAATGTTAATTTATAGTGAATTTCGATCAATGAAATAATAATCATTTGAATAGCGTCCTTTTGTTTTTTCAAGGATCATTTTCGCTGCGCGTTCACCCATTAAGGCAAAATCATTGGAAATAACAGAAATACCTTCTGAAATGATTTCTTTTAGCGGTGTATCGTCATAGGAAATTACACCTACTTCTCGGCCAAATTTCCATTGTTTTTTCGTACACCAGTTTATCATTTTTATTAAATCAAATTCGCGGAAAACGATATAGGCTTCATTTTCTTTTATGTCCAGTTCCTCTTCTAAGTCGGGGATAATATCATGATTCAATTCATTATCAGCACAGAATTTTGTAAACCCTTTTATTATCCCATTTGGCGTATATTGAAAACTCTTGCTGCTTAAGACCAAATTGATGGCTTTATACTTTTTAATCTTAGCGTAGCATTCTGATAATCCTTGATAAATATTGGATTCAAAATTTTGAAATAGAATAGCTGAATCTGATCCAAATTCCTTCACATCGATGTCGAGGACTAGCAACTTATCCTTGGGTATTTTCGATAAGATACCGGAAACACTTTTGTTGAAGTGGGGCAATATGATGTAGTGATTGTATTTTCCTAAATTATCATTAATCAAATTTTCAAAAAGATTAATGTCATGGTAATGAAAGAATAGGGTATGGGTAACACCTTCGCCAAGATGTTCTAAAATATTATCCAATAATATTTCTTTATAAGGGGTTAATGCATCCATTAATATGAATACATTTAAATTGCTCCGTGTATCTGTTGAAGCAACATAAAAACCCTTTCCATGATGGGAAGTTATTAATCCGCGTTCTCTTAATTCATCATAGGCTTTTGTAACGGTCATTCTAGCCATGCCAAATTCACTGGCTACCACGTTGATTGATGGCAATTGTTTTCCACGCTCAAAATTACCTGAATCAATGGCATCTACGATACTATCAATCAGTTGTTGATATTTGGGCTTATTGCTGGTTGGATCGAATTTGATCATCGTTAAACGTATTAATGAATGACAATTTGTTTTTCAATATCTTCTAAAGTTGCTCCTTTGGTTTCAGGCATCATGAGTTTGACATAAGCCAATTGGAAAACCATCATGATGGCAAAAAATGCAAAGATGCTAGTTTCCCCAAGTAATGTGGTGAAGATAGGGAAGAAATTTGTGATTAAGGCAGCTAAAATCCAGTGCGTTAAGGAGCCCCAAGCCATACCTGTTGCCCGAACCGAATTGGGGAATATTTCGGAAATGAATACCCAAATAACAGAACCTTGACCAATAGCGTGTGCGGCTATAAAGGCAAAAATGTACATCGGTACCCATTCGAAGGATGAACTATAAAATGAATAGGCGATAAGACTTAATGAAACAATATATCCGATTGAACCGATATACATCAATACTTTACGACCTACTCGGTCAATGAGGTACCAGCCAATTAAGGTGAAAATTAGATTCGCTACACCAATTCCTGCAGACTGTAATAAGGCACTCGATTTATCTAAATGAGCTTCTTCAAAAATTCGTGGAGCGTAATATAAAACAGCATTTATACCCGAAACTTGATTGAAAAAAGAAAATAAAAATGACAATAAAAGTGGGCGATAGTATTTGTTGGTGAATATATTTTCTTTCTGAACGGATACCGATTTGTTTTCTAATATCCTTTGAATTGTGGCATCTGACTCGTCATCAACTAATTTTAAGATTTTCTTTGCCCCAGCTAGATCGTTACGATGTAGCAACAAGAAAGTGGGACTCTCAGGTGTGAATAAGATTAGGATGGAAAATAAAAGACTTGGAAGTCCTACAATGGCCAACATATAGCGCCAATCGTTTTCACCTAAACCACTAAGAAAATAATTTGATACATAGGCAATGAGTATTCCTAATACGATGTTTAATTGGAAGGAGATAACTAATTTCCCACGATGCTTTGCGGGGGCAATTTCAGAGATGTAAATAGGTGCGACTACAGATGATGCTCCGATGCCAAGTCCTCCTAAAAATCGAAAAATCATAAAACTATTGACATCATTAGCTAAGGCTGCACCAATTGAGGAGATTAGAAAACTTAAGCCGATCCAGAATAAAGTCTTTTTTCGACCAAATTTATCAGCCGGAATACCTCCGAATGCCGCACCTAGGACGGTACCATAAAGTGCAGTAGCCATAGCAAATCCATGGGTCCAATCATCTAAATTCCAAAGTGTCTTGATTGTTTTTTCAACGCCTGAAATGACTGTCATATCCATTCCAAATAACATTCCGCCCAAACCAACGGTGATTGACCAAAAGATTACGTGTTTATTCATTTGCTATTATTTTGACATACAATTTAATACCAAATTAGCTATATAAGGTTGTAATAAACGGACTTTTTGACTTAGGTATGTTTTTTAGAAGAGTAATATAGAAGATGTTCAGGTGAAATGTATTGTTTGAATTCTTCGATAAATTCATTTGGCTGCATTTGCTCGATTTCATGAACAAATGTTTGTGGAGTCTTGCCAGTGAATTTTTTAAACGTATGATTAAAATGGGCCGTATCATAAAAGCCAAGGAGCTCTGCCAATTCTTGATTTTTTGAGCTCTTATTTTGGGCAAAATAGGCAAGTGATTGATTAATTCGCTTAATTTGTAAATATTCCTTTGGAGTAATACCTGTCAATTCGATAAATGATCGGGTAATTGTTTTGTATAAAGCTGCGTTAATATCCTGATCAGATTCTAGTATTTCCACAAAATGATTCAAACGCTCCCATTTCTTTATTTTAGATTGAATTAGGAGTGGAGAGAAATAAGCTTCAAATAACTGAACTCTTTCTTCGAAACTGTTTGAACCTAACAATAGCGAGTGAAAATTTTGTGGTGGTGGGATTAGAAACTTATCGATTGAGCAATTGGTATTGTTGAAATTTTTAAAGGATTCCGCTGAAAAACAAGCCAGTCCTCCTAATTTGAATTTAATGCCGAATATGTGATTTCCAACTTGATGTTTATAATAGGTTGGTAGCGTATGTAGGGACTCAATTAGTGACCCGTTTATCGGTAGAAAATCTGTTGGATTTTGGACAGCACGATAAAATACATTTCCTAGTGAAAAAGTGATAACAACTTGATCTTCGGGAAAAATGGTTTCTACTTCATAAGGGATATCTTCGGTGGACTCCATCTTCTTCTCCCAATAATGGTCAATAAAATCAGCTAAAATCCCTTCTGGTTTCTTATAATGTATGAGCATGGCCAAACTATTTAATATACCTGTTAGCTACCGTACTTGCACTTAAACCTAATATGATCAATAAAATTAGCGCTTTTTGTAATTCAAAAAAATCAGCTAAGAAACCAATTAAAACAGGACCAATTAGAAATCCAATATAGGCAATTGTTGAAACCCCCGCAATGGCAATCGCGGGTTCAATTCTTTTTTGATTACCTGCTTGCGAATAAATTAATGGTACGATAGTTGAAATTCCTAAACCTGTTAAAAAACATCCAAATATTTTAAACTCAACTTGTGACATCATTAATGTGAGAAACATTCCAATACTCACGAGTAATCCATTTCCAATCAGAACATTTTTGACTCCAAATTGTTGAGAAATAAAATCTCCGAGAAATCGACCGACAACCATTGCCATGGCGAATGCAGAAAATCCAATGGTTGATGGATAATTAATCGTTGCAACATTTTCTTTGAAGTACAACGTAATCCAGTCGGCCATAGCACCTTCACATAACATACCGCAAAAGGCTACCAAGGCAAGTACAAATAGGTAGCTACCGAGGTTAAGAAAAGATGATTTCGATTTAGCTTCTTGCTCTTCTTTTTTCTCATTTTTTATAAGGCTAGGATAAAAGAAGGGGATACTTACTACATTGACTGCTGCAATTATATCAAAATGAGATTGAAATGAATATCCATTTTTAGCAAGTATTCCTCCAATCATAGATCCTATCATTAACCCAATCGAAAAGACAGCATGGAAAGAAGACATGATTATTTTATTCATTTTTGCTTCCAATGCCACAACTTGAGTATTCATCGCGATATTGAGAATATCACCTGCCATTCCGAAAAAGAATAAACATGTAAATAAACTGATTGAACTATTACTAAAGCCAATCACGGGTATTATGACAATATATAAGAAGACGGCTACAATACATATGACTCTTGAATTGAACTTAGAAATAAGCCAACCGGCGATAGGTAATGAAACGAGTGAGCCCAAAGGTAAACCCATCAATACGCCACCTAATTGTGCATCAGATAGCTTTAAATAATATTTAAAATCTGGAATCCGAGTGGCCCATGTGGCGAAATTCAATCCACATAGAAAAAATAATATACCTATGCTTAGGCGGTTCTTAACTAATTCACTCATGATAATAAGCGCATTTTTACTTCTAGCCATGAATTTACTCGCTCATATTCATTCAAATGTAAATTATGTGGAGCCGTAAATAGGAGAGGCGTACCTGTAAATGTTTTTAAATTTTTTTCATGATCGTCGATTAAGTAATCTGCTAAAATCATGTGTTTATGTCCACAGAATACGATATGTTGCCAACCAATAAATGGAAAATGTTTCTTCATCCAATTTAATTTTTCCTTCATCGAGTTTGGAAATTCTGTGGCAGCCGATACAATAAATACCTCATACTTTTCCATTAATGCCTGAATCACCTCAACAGCATCGGGTTTAACCGGGATATCTTCAAAAAAGCCTTCATCCCATAGAAAGTCATTATTAGCGAGGTACAATTCGTAAAAATGCTTTTTCTGCTCGTTGGTAGCATTCAATAAATTTTCATAGGTAAAATTACCTTGTACTCGTTTATTTATGTATTGAATGATTTTGACAGTTGTGTCTGCCATTACATCATCCATGTCGATTGCAATTCTTTTCATGGTTTTTACAAATAAAAAACTCCCCAAATATGGGGAGTTTTTAGTAGATATTCTAACGAGGAATTACATCATTCCACCCATTCCACCACCTGGTGCGTGTGAGTGAGGTGCTTCGTTAGCAGGCTTGTCGGCAATAACACACTCTGTCGTTAATAATAAACCAGCAATAGAAGCTGCGTTTTCTAACGCCAAACGTGTTACTTTCGTTGGGTCAATAATACCCGCCGCAATCATATTTTCATATTTATCTTCGCGTGCATTGTAACCATAATCATCTTTTCCGCCTTTAACCGCATTGATGACTACCGATCCCTCGCCACCCGCATTAGCAACAATGGTGCGTAATGGAGCTTCAACTGCTTGACGAATGATGTTGATACCTGTTGTTTGATCTTCGTTTTCGCCTTTTAAACCATCTAATGATGAAATAGCACGAATTAAAGCAACACCACCACCCGCGATGATTCCTTCTTCAACAGCCGCACGGGTTGCGTGTAATGCATCATCGACACGGTCTTTCTTTTCTTTCATTTCAACCTCAGTAGCTGCACCGATGTATAAGATAGCAACACCACCTGATAATTTAGCTAGACGCTCTTGTAACTTCTCACGATCGTAATCCGAAGTTGTATTTTCGATTTGTGCTTTAATTTGATTCACACGATTGGTAATGTCATCCGCTGAACCCGCACCGTTAACAATTGTCGTATTGTCTTTATCGATGATGATTTTTTCAGCTTGACCTAAATATTCAATCGTTGCGTTCTCTAATTTGAATCCGCGTTCTTCTGAAATAACAGTACCTCCTGTTAGGATAGCAATATCTTCCAACATCGCTTTACGACGATCGCCGAATCCAGGGGCTTTTACCGCTGCAACTTTTAGCGCACCACGAATCTTGTTAACTACTAATGTTGCTAAAGCTTCCCCATCTACATCTTCCGAGATGATTAATAATGGACGACCCGTTTGTGCAACGCCTTCCAATACAGGTAATAATTCTTTCATCGAAGACACTTTCTTCTCAGAAATTAAGATGAATGGTTTTTCTAATTCAACCTCCATTTTCTCAGTATTTGTTACGAAATAAGGAGATAAATAGCCGCGGTCGAACTGCATACCTTCTACCGTCTTAACTTCCGTTTCTGTACCACGAGCCTCTTCCACTGTGATAACACCTTCACGGCCAACTTTATCCATCGCAGATGAAATCATTGTACCGATTTCATAATCGTTGTTAGCTGATACAGTAGCTACTTGAGCAATTTCATTGGAAGTAGTAATGGGACGTGATTGAGACTTTAGATTGGCCACAATGACTTCAACAGCCTTTTCGATACCTTTCTTCAAATCCATTGGGTTTGCTCCCGCTGCAACGTTCTTTGAACCAATCGTGTAAATAGCCTGTGTTAACACAGTCGCAGTCGTTGTACCATCACCAGCTTGATCAGCTGTCTTCGATGCAACTTCTTTAACCAATTGAGCACCCATGTTTTCCACTGCGTCCTCTAATTCGATTTCTTTAGCCACAGATACACCATCCTTTGTAATTGAAGGTGACCCGAATTTTTTATCAATGATTACGTTACGACCTTTAGGGCCCAAAGTAACTTTAACCGCATTTGCAAGGGTATCAACCCCTCTTTTCATCTTTTCGCGCGCTTCGCTGTCAAAATATAATTCCTTTGCCATGATATATTAAAATGATTAATAGGTTAAACTAAATTACAAAACTGCAAAAATGTCAGATTCACGCATGATTAGGTAATCCTTTCCTTCAATCGTGATTTCGGTTCCAGAATACTTGCCATACAATACTTCGTCGCCAACTTTAACTGTGATAGGTTCATCTTTCTTGCCATTACCAACAGCTACAATGATCCCTTTTTGTGGTTTTTCTTTTGCAGTATCTGGAATAATAATTCCAAATGCAGTTTTTTCCTCCGCAGCAGCAGGCTCAACAATAACGCGATCTGCTAATGGTTTGATCGTTAATTTTGACATGGTTATAATAAATTTAAGTTTTGTAAATGTTAATTTCTATCTAAATAGAAATGCGTGACTACATAATCAATATGTATGCCACGCATCTAATACTGAAAAAATGTCAGCTATTTATTTTGATGTAGGAGCCGTAGCAGGGGCTGGTGCCATTGGAGCAGGAGCCGCAGGAACAGTTTTAGTAGCTGCTTTTTCTACGTTTACTGATTGAGTTGCATCTGTCGTACCATTGGAAATTGTAAAGTTTGTAACAAGTACCAATACCAATATGGCAATAGAGAAGCCCCAAGTTAATTGCTCTACTAAATCGCCTGTTTTTTGTACACCAAACATTTGAGTTGCTCCGGATGAACCAAACTCACCGCTGATTCCGCCACCTTTTGGATTTTGCACCAAAATAAGGATAATTAATAGTACTGAAAAAAGAACGATAAGTGAAATTAATAGCGTAAACATATTTATTCGGTTATATTTTGTTGTAAATCTGAAATTCGAGATGCAAAGTAAAGCCTTTTTTCAGGTTTTGCCAAGATTAATTGTTCATATATCTCGATAGCCTGTTGATATTTTTGTTGTTTTACCAAGATAAT
>JACCDV010831209.1_pt1 | contig 17604 bp, 13 predicted proteins | sample 7446131 | NCBI WGS metagenome assembly JACCDV01 (sample SAMN15323448, study PRJNA562643) | freshwater metagenome | isolation source: river surface water | place: USA:Blue River Watershed | collected 2017-08-17 | reverse complement strand
GCGTCCGGATACACGGTGGGGAATTTGGTGAATCAGCACGTGCGATTCATCGAATCGGGTGAAAAAGACCCTCTCATGACATATGAGAAGGCACTTATTACCCAAAGCCGAACTACGGATAGTCCGTGGATCGACTAATCGAAAGGAAACAAATGTCTACAAAGACAACTTTCAAGCGCGTAGCGCTTGTAGCAGTTGCTTCAATGGGCTTTGGTTTGCTCACATCAGTATCGCCAGCTTCAGCAACTGAAGCTAACGCTACGACTGATGTCGCTTCACTCTATGTAAACGAAGTGGCCGCAAGCTATAGTCTTGTACAACGTGAGGATGTTGCATTCTCTGTATCAGTAGGTATCAACGTTGACGGAACTACCAATATTGCAGCAGATGAAGATGTTACCCTTAAGGCGGTTTTTTCTTCGAAACCTGCAGCTTCCACTCTTGTTGCTGTAAGTTCAACAGCAGGAACAGTTGATGACAACGACGATACAGGAACCGTTACTTCAGTTGACGGCACAGGCACTGTCGCAGCCTCTTTGAGTGCTGCTCCAGATGCTACAGACTTACTCGTTGATGATACCGATATCGGTTCTTTTGACTTCACTCCAGATACACCAGGTACCTATGTAGTTCGCGTCTGGCACGATCAGAATGCTGATGGCTTCTACAACGCTGGTACTGAAGTAACTCGCACAATCACTGTTGTTGCCGGCGGAATTCCAGCTTCAATGACAGTAGCAACTTACGGTGCAACTGGTGTCGTAACTGACGCAGGCATTCTTGATGCAAACGAAGACGGTTCACTTGTTAAGATTCTTCTAAAGGACTCAGCAGGCAATGCAACCAAGCTTGCAGCAGGCGAAGGACTTACTGTTACAGGAACTGGTTCAGTTACTCTTAACGGAACAGCTGATTCAATCACTTTGACTTCTTCAACAACTGTTGATATTTCAGGTGACATGATCGTAAACGTGAAGAAGGCCGCCGCTGGTGCTTCAACAATTACAATCGCAGCTGCTGGAACAATTGCATCTGCATTTGCTTCACAGACAACAGCACTTACATTCAAGGCTGCAACAGATGAAGACGCAGCAGCAGTAGTTGTAGACGAGACAACTGGTGTTTCAGGCACAGCCTGGACAGCTGGTAACGTAGCGACTGCAATCAATGCTCCTGCAACAAAGAAGTCAATTGCACATGAATTAACATCTGCAGCTGCTGGAACCACTCGTTACGTAGCACTTAACGTTGTTGACACAACTGGTGCAATTACTGGCGTTGCTGGTGCTTCATACACCACTGCAGTGGCAATAAGTGATGATGCAGATGGCACAGCTGGATTCAGTGTTGATGCATCAACTTGGTCTGCAACTACACGCGCTGCAACAGGCGTTGCTGGTGCAGATTCATACATTTTGTACCTCATGGATACAGATGCTTCAGGAACTGTAAACTCATCAAAGGCAATTACAGTTACTGCAGCGGCAGCAGCTGTAAGTGCTGGAAACAGTGATTGGAACATTACTTCTGTATCTGCTGTTTCAGGTTCAACTGTTTCAGCGACGCTTACAGTTGAAGATCAGTACGGCTTGGCTCTTAGCGGACAAGCTGTTGTATTTGCGATTGCTGGTCGTAACGCAGCAATCGCAACTGGTTTGAATGCTGTTACAGATGCATCAGGTAAGGCAACATTTACTTACACTGACGCAGGAACAGCAACTTCAGCCACAACTGACACAATTTCAGCAACTGCTGCTGGAACAGGTGTTACAGCTACAGTTTCAGTTTCATTTGATGCAGCAAATGCAGCATCAACAGTTACTGTTACTTCAGGCGACACAACAGCTGGTGTAGCAAATCTCTACGTATCTTACAAGGACATCCTTGCAGGTAAGGCAGGAGCTTCATCTTCAGCTAATGATGTAACAGCAACAGTTAAGAACGCAGCTGGAACAGCCCTTGCAGGCGTTCCAGTTACATTCACAGTAGCTGGTACAGGTTGTGCAATTCCTTCAAACGAAGCAACTGTTTACACATCAGCAACAGGCGTGGCTACATCAGCTGTATACGCTTGGCTTGCAGGTAAGTGCACAGTTACAGCAACTGCTGGAGCTATCACAGGAACTGGCGTCACAACTTTCCGTCAGGAAACTTCATCTGAAATTCGTACTCTTTCAGGTTCAGTTTCAGGTCAGTTAGTTACCGCAGCTCCAAAGGACCGTTTTGGTAACCCAGTGATCAACGGAACTGTTTATGCAGTCGTAACAGCAGGTGCTGGCTACTTCGGTTCAAACGGAGCACGTTCAGCAACACTTACAACTGATGCAACAGGTACAGCAACAGTCGTTGTCGCTGGCGGATCAGCAACAGTCAAGTTGACAACAATTAACCCAGCAGGAACAGGACTAGCAACAGATCAGTCAACAGCTGCTGCAGGAAATGTTGCGGGCGATGTTGCAACTCCAGTTGCGTTTACAGCTACAACAGTTGGAACTGCAACTACTGCTGAAACAGGCGTTGGCGCTTCATTTGCACCAGCTGGTGTTTCATCTGTAACTCTAGAAGTTACTGGAGATTCAACTGCAGCAGACAACGCACAGGCAGCAACTGATGCAGCAGCAGAAGCAACTGATGCAGCAAATGCAGCAACTGATGCAGCTAACGCTGCAGCAGAGGCAGCAGATGCAGCAACAGCGGCGGCACAAGATGCAGCTGATGCAGTAGCAGCTCTATCTACTCAGGTTTCAGAGATGGTAAATGCTCTAAAGAAGCAGATCACAGCTCTAACAAACCTAGTAATCAAGATCCAGAAGAAGGTAAAGGCTTAATTAGCCCGAATCTTTAGAAGGATTTAACTCTTAGGAGTTAGCTCTAGTCCGGAACCCGGTTCTCTCGAAAGAAGGAGCCGGGTTTCGGCTTTTAAAAACCAGCTGCTTTACTCAATAACAAACCAACATCATCAATTTCGTTATCGAGTACTTGGGTATATACATTCATCGTCACTCGAGGATCTGAGTGCCCTAGCAGCCTCTGAGCGGTCGTGACGTGCACTCCCTGCTGCTTCAGTAAGTATGCGTACGTATGCCTAAACGAGTGAATGTCAACGCCGTAGGGCTTTAGAACTTTACGTAAAGTCTTTGGACTCTTGGGAAAAGCAATAAATGGGCTCACCAAAGGAACCGATCTAATACCCGCCTTGCTCTTAGTCTGCCCATGAATTGATTTATTGATCCACACTCGATCATCTCGGATATCATCAAAAGTTAGTGCAACTGCTTCCGACCACCGCAAACCATGCAACGCTAAAAACCTAATCTGCGGCGTGTAATCACCAAATGAAGATCGAGAAACCTCTTCCCAAGTCATGAACTTCCGTGGCTTCACCATAATCTTTGGAGTCATAACTCCATGCGCAGGAGACACCTCAATAATCTCTTGTGCCAATGCTTCTCTAAAAATAGTTTTAATAACAGCCAGACTCATCGCAGCGGTTTGTGCAGGCAAACCTTGTATTGCACTCTGAATATCCAACCGAGAAATACTTGTGATACCTCTATGTGCAAGGGTAGGAAAGATATGAAGCTTTAACATTGAATGATAGGTAGCACGTGTTTTTGGACGAATAGGCAAATGCCCAATTGTTTGTAATGCAAAACTTTCAAACAACACGATTGCTCCTTTCCATTTCTGATCGAAATTAAAAGGAGTTAGCTCTGAGAAAAGTGTGAACTAACTCCCTGACAAATAGATGTGCCATGTTCATTCATAACAAGGCAAAGAAAATGTGTAACCATTCAAAACAATTGATTGTCATGACTGGTCATTCCATCACCTTTAAAAACCGGTTAGCTCCCGAAAGAACTAACCGGCTTTTAAATCTTTGTGTGTACCGGAGTCCAATTCAATTAAGAACCGGACTCCGGCTTAACACTGTAGATCAGTTGAAGCTAAGGCTTACGCCTTTACCTTCTTCTGGATCTTGATTACTAGGTTTGTTAGAGCTGTGATCTGCTTCTTTAGAGCTGAGATCATCTCTGAAACCTGAGTAGATAGAGCAGCTACTGCATCAGCTGAATCTTGTGCTGCTGCTGTTGCTGCATCTGCTGCCTCTGCTGCAGCGTTAGCTGCATCAGTTGCTGCATTTGCTGCATCAGTTGCTTCTGCTGCTGCATCTACTGCTGCCTGTGCTGTATCAACTGTTGCTGTGTCAGCAACACCCTTAACAGTTACTGAGTTAACACCAGCTGCATCAAATGATGCGCCAACGCCTTCTTCAGCTACTGCAACTGTTCCTGCTGTGTAAGCAAGGATTGCTGTGATACCTGCATCTACATATCCCTTTGTCGCATATGACTGCGCAAATGTAGGAGATGTGAATGCGACAGTTACATCAGCTGTTCCGTTTGTAAGAACAAACTGAACTGTTCCAGTTACATCAGTTGTGCCTATGATTGAAGAAGTACCGTTGAAAGTACCTGTTCCAACACGTGTTGCAACAACTGAGATGCCTGAGATTGGGTTACCGAAACGATCTGTAACAGTTGCTGTTACGAGGTTACCGGTTGCAGTTGCAGTGATAGTACGAGCTTCTGCCTGTACACCAGTTGAACTTGCAGCAGATTGACGGAAGTAGATAGTTCCAGTTCCTGTGACTGTTCCAGCTGTTGCTGTCACGACACGATCACCATTTACCCAACCGTATACCTTAGTTGTAGCTGATCCAGCAGAATCTGTGTAAAGGGTTACATGTGTGCTCAAGATAGCCACACCTGTTCCGGCTACAGAGAATGTCACTGGGACACCTGCAGGAAGAGTTGCACCATTTGCATCCTTAAGTACAACCTTCACATCTACAGCGCCACCTTCAGCACCTGCAAGTGAACCCTCTGAGTAGATATCAGTTTTGGTTCCACCGGCAATACCAGTTGCAGCTGCAGCAGCTGAATCAGGTGTTGTCATTGTGATTGTTGCAACTGGAAGATAAGTTGCATAGTTGATTGTGATAGTTCCCTTAGCAGCACCACCTGATGAAAGCGTGATGGTATCTGCTAGTAGGAATGTACCAACGTAAGAATCAGTTAGAGAAATTTCAAACTGACCCTTTGCATCTGTAACAAGCGTTGGGTAGATCACGCTTGAGTTACGTCCTGCAACAGCTGCTGTCATAACAACCCCAGCGATTGCGTTACCGAATTGATCTGTAACGCTAACTGTGAACTTGTTTGTTGTAGCAGCGCCGGCACGAATTGTGTGACCAGATGATGTTGCAATTGGGTTCGTGTAGAAGTATTCAGCAACTGAATCAGCAGCTGTGATAGTGATTACTTCATCCGCTCCACCAGTAATAACAGTCATGGAAGCAACTGTTGTTCCACTTGCAAACAATGAAGTTGTGGCAGGAATTGCAAGAGATAAAGTCGCCTTTGTGACAGTACCTGTTATTGCAGTTCCACCAGTGATGTCGTAAGTAGCTCCCACCATACCGGTGAGAAGTCCCAACGTATCAGTGACTGTTGCACGATAGAGCTGCTGGACAGTAGTTGTTGCGATTGTCGCACTAACAGTTGTCGCAGTTCCACGCTTAACAGACCATGTCGCATTAGCGTTATCAGCAATCTTTGCACCAGCAACTCCAAGAAGATCCTTGGCGTTAACGATGTCAGTTGTAGAGTTTTCAACAGCTGCGCGACCAGAAACACCTGCAACAACTGTTGTATCAATTACTGAGAATGTAAATGATCCAGCGGCACCATTTGCGGTTCCACCTGAGATGTTACCTGTAACTGTGAAAGTACCAGTAGCACTATTTCCAACCTTGACATATGCAACACCTGAACCATTGAAGTTAGCAGATGTAAGTGTCTGTGTAACACCACTCGATGCAGTTCCGTTCATCGCAAAGGATGATCCGGTCATCAACGATACTGCGTTAAAAGATGAACCTGTTGGTGCTGTAAGAGTAAGCACTTCATTTGGTCCAAGGTTTGCTGCAGCTGTTCCATTGGCAAGGGTTAACTTAACTAGAACACCTGAAGCACTGAGGGCTGGAGTTGTTGTTCCAGTTACAGCACCACTCAGTGATGGCAAGCCATCTGATGCGACAGTAACTGTTGCAGAGGCAACAGCTTCAGCAGAAGTACGCAAATCATTACGAGATGAAGTTGTACCGTTAACTCCGCCACCATCATGGTAGATAGTGATGGTGTAGACACCGGCTGCTGCAGGTGTAAACCAAGCAACTGATCCATTGTTGAATGCGATCTGCTCTGAACCATCTGCAAGGTTTGTTCCACCAGCATTATTATTTCCTTGTGCTGGAGCAACATACTGAATTCCACCATCAAGTGCTGTCGCAAGACGACTTGTTGCTGAATTGTATGTAGCGACTGCGGTACCGGCTGCAGTGGTTACAACGTAAACCAACTTGGCACGCTCTCCACCAGTCGTTACGTTGATTGCTGTGCCTGATGCATTTGTTGAGTTAATTTTGTTGGTTAACTTGTAACCAGGAGCAAAACCAACTGGAACGCCAACACGGCCTGATGCAGAAGTGACTGTTGCACCGACTGAAGAAGTATACAAACCGTCGTTAGCCGCGGTTAGTGTGTATCCGGTGTCTGGGAAATCAACAGAAGCAACACCAGAAGTACTTGTTGCAACAGAAACAGTGTTGTCAAAGGTGCGAACAGCATTGCCCGCACTAGCAACAGTCGTTCCGTCAGGTGATAAGTACGTAACAACTCGAACGGAATATGTACCCGCTAGAGTTGGAACATCCCAAACCACTTCATTGGATGTTGCAGCTGTTGCTGCTGTAATTGAAACCTGTGCACCATTAACCAATAAATAATGGCGATCTGCCGTTGTTAAAGCTGCATCACTTGAAACGATAAACTTAATTTTATTATCGCCCAAGGCTGCTGCTGAAGCTGGAAGTGAGATAGATGCAATAGATGTTGCAATTGAAGCATTAGCTGTAGAAGTTACGCCAGTGATTGTTCCGGTAAGAGCTGCATAAGCGGCCGAACCGATCTTTACCTCTGTCGTATTCTTTACAAAACCAGTGACTGCTGCAGATGAACCGCCGGCCGGCAATGTAACCGTAATCGACCGGGAGCCAATACTACCTGCTGCCGCAGCATTCATCAAAGTATTGATTTCGCTAATGGAGTCAACCTCTGCGTCGCCTTGAACAGTAATAGCTTCAACTTGGTATGAACCTGCGACGGTTGTCATTGACGCGGGAATTGTGATGGTGGCGTTGAGGCCATCATCGCCGGCAGAGACTTGCGCAACTGCAACTGTTGCTGCTGAGTTGGATACCAAGGCAGCCGCAGCAGAGGATACGGACTCATGAAGAATTCCGTAAGGAGTTGTGATTCTGAAGGCAAAGGTGTCGTCAGCATCTACGGTGGAAGTTGCGACCAAAGTAATCGCCGAGTTCGCAACCGTAGTTTTTGTTGCTGCACTAGGTGCAGCAAGCGTTATTGCTGCTACTGCAGCGCTTGAAGGCGCCACTGACAACAGGCCAAAGCCCAACGCTGATACTGCAACAAGCGCGATGCGCTTGCGTAGTGTCTTTGTAGACATTTGTTTCCTTTCGATTAGTCGATCGAGGGAATTTCCCCCGGTCGGCTTTGGGTAATAAGTGCCTTCTCATATGTCATGAGAGGGCATTCATCGTGAGTTGTTCAGTGGGGGCTCACCTGGTTCACAGGAATCTGCGGTGTAATTGGTTTATGACCCAGGCGACCCGCATTTATAAGCACTCGGCGGCAGGTACCGACTGGGCGGCGCTGATGTTGGGCGCGGGTTTGGGGCTGACCTTGGCCTTGCAGGCCACGACGCTGCGCAGCGGGGATTTCAAGGATTTCTATTCTGCGGTTGTGACGGTTAGCCGTTTGGCTGCTTTGGTAGGCACGTATCTGTCTGTAGTTGGAATCTTCTTGGTGGCACGTATTCCGATTGTGGAACGCGGAGTTGGCCATGATCGATTGGTGACCTGGCATCGAAAGCTAGGGCCATGGTCTTTGTATTTAATCGGCGCGCATGTGTTTTTGATTGTGTTGGGTTTTGCGGGGCAAGATTCAATTCCTTTATATAAAGAGTTGTGGATCTTTTTAACCACCTTTGAGTGGATGTGGTTTGCGCTGGCCGGATTTATTTTGATGGTGATGGCGGGTGTGACGTCATATAAGAAGGCGCGAGCCAAAATGAGTTATGAGACTTGGTGGTTGGTTCACATTCTGACTTATGCAGCCGTTGCTGCTTCATTTATGCACCAGATTGTTAATGGCTCGATGTTTATTGATCATCCATTAAATAGGGCGTATTGGATTACTTTGTATATTGCGATGGCTTTGGCGATTGGGTACTGGAGATTCTGGGTTCCGATTTGGCGATCACTGAAAGTTAATTTACGAGTTGAAAAAGTTGTAGTTGAAGGACCTGGTGTTGTTTCAGTGATTATGAGTGGACGTAATTTAGATCGGTTGGCTGCGCAAGGTGGGCAGTTCTTCGGGTGGAGATTCTTAACCAAGGGGCACTTCTTGATGTCGCATCCTTATTCTTTGTCGGCTGCGCCGACCAAAAATCATTTGCGAATTACTGTGAAGGATTTAGGAGATCATTCGAGATCGTTGGCGTTCTTGAAGCCGGGGACGCGAGTATTTGTTGAAGGACCATATGGAGCTTTTACTGCTGGGCGTTCTACTTCACCGCATGTGGTGTTGGTGGGCGGCGGAGTTGGAATTACTCCGGTGCGTGCATTGATGGATGAGTTCAATGGTGGAGCTCAAATTGATGTGATTTTTAGGGCTTCTCGTGAAGAGGATTTAGTTTTAAAGCAGGAGATGGATTACTTAGCTGAACGCAGTAATGGATCAATGAGAATTCATTACTTGGTGGGATCGCGTAAGAACCATCCGATGGATGCGAAGTCGTTGAAGGGCTTGGTTCCTCATATTGCCGATAGCGATATTTATATTTGTGGGCCAGAGCCTTTGGTTAGCGCGGTGCGGGCAGCTGCAGAGGATCTAGGTGTGCCGAAGAACCGTTTCCATGACGAGGCATTTGCGTTTCATAGCGAATAATTAAGGCAGATACTCTGCGGGGGAACTGCGGGCGTTCACAGAAATCATTCAGGTTGGTGGGCTTTTATAAGCCTGTTGAACCATCGAGGGGTCCAGCGAAGTGAGGATATGAGATGAAGCGGGCGTTGCTTATCGCAGGAGGCACTGTGGGGGGCCTTGGTGCGGTTTTGGCGATTACTCCGCCTCAGTTGGGATCTACCAGTGCGATCAATATCGCCGGGGGTTCAATGGCTGGGCCGGATTCAACCGCGGTTGCGTCTGCTTCATCATCATCTGCGACAACAGCTTCTTCAACAAAGACAACGGCTGCGCCTACAAAGAGCGCAAAGCCTGTTGCGACAAAGAAGGCAAGCAGCGGGAATTCAGGAACAAGCAATACTGCAACGGCTGCGGCGACAACTGCGCCGGCGACGCAGGCACCAGCAACTTCTTCGACTGCGATCAATGGAACATTTACTGGCCCATCAGTTTTCGTGAACTACGGAAATGTTCAAGTGAAAATTACAGTTGTTAATGGACGTATCACTGATGCAGTTGCGGTCAAAGCACCAAGTGGGCGAAATGATCGCTGGACAAATATGGCGGTTCCAATTTTGAAGGCGCAAACCTTGGCAGCGCAGAGTGCAAATATTCAAGGCGCATCCGGTGCGTCATACACAAGTTATGGCTGGTTCACATCATTACAAGGAGCAATCGCTCAAGCTGGTTTGTAAGGATGGGTAGAGTCAGCGCATGAATCATCTGCGCAGACAGTTTCCGGTTTGGGGAACGATTGTGGATGTGGATTGTTACTCTCAATCTGTCGGTGGCGCGGAATTAGATCGCGCAATGGATTCAGTTGTTGCGTTTTGCGAAGATGTTGATCAGGATTTTTCGACTTATAAAGAAGAGTCGTGGGTGACGCGATTGCGTCGTGGTGTGGTATCAATTGCGGATTGTCCGGATGATGTGCGCGCTGTGTGGGATTTGTGTTTACGTGCCAAGGATTTAAGTGATGGTGCTTTTGACCCGTGGGCGGTTGAGGGTGGGTTTGATCCATCGGGATTAGTAAAGGGTTGGGCCGCAGATGCGGCATCAGAGATTTTGGTTGCGGCAGGTGTTCAGCACTGTCAGGTTAATGCTGCAGGGGATTTGGCGTTGCGTGGTGGATGGTTCGATTCAGTGGCTGGGGTTGTGAAACCTTGGTCGATTGGTGTTGTTAATCCTGATAACCGTAGTGAATTTGTGAAGGTGTATGAGATTACCGATGGTGCGATTGCAACCTCTGGAACATATGAACGCGGTGCTCATATTCATGATCCCTTAAATGGGTTGATTGCGATTGGGGCAAAGTCGGCAACCGTTGTTGGTCCTGAAGGTTGGCTGTGTGATGCGATGGCCACTGCGGTCATGGTGGCTGGTCAGGATTGTGCTAAATGGTTTGGCCAGCCAGAGCTTGCTGGGTATCAGGTCTTTGCGGTGAATCGACATGAGCAAAGTGCGTGGAGCATCTAAAGTGGCACATGTGAAAAGCAGGATCGCAGCCCTTGTCGCCATTGTTATTGGCTTTGTTTCATTTGGTTTTGCACCTGCATACGCAGTTGATGAGCGAGTAATCGATGTTGTTGCAGTTACTTGGGCAGGTGCTGCTGCACCCGCTGGTGATGTCAACGCGCTTTCTAAAATTGTAGATACTGAAGTAAATGCTGATTGGTTGAAGTTCACCACCATGGTTGGTGCGACAACAGATAAATCAATCTCATTTAAAACCGGGCAGATTTTGAAAGATCCAATAGCACTGGTTTCTCGAATGGCCTGTACAGGTTTTGCGGCTTCAGAGTTCATGAGCTCAATTCGCACCGAGTCATATCGTCGCTTAGGTATTTCAGATAATAAAAATAGATATTTATTGGTGATCGCTCCAAAGGCTGGATGTATTTGGTCGGGTCGCGCCTTGGTTGGAAATAAAGAGACCAAGGGTGGCACCTTGATCCTGCATGACAGTGCATCATCTTTTGTTATTACCCACGAACTAGGTCACGCACTCGGTTTAGGACACTCAAACTTTTTGCGTTGTGAAAGTGGTGCCAGTGATGGTGCTTGGGGTGAAACCTGTAAGGGCGTTGAGTACGGCGGAACTATCGATGTGATGGGTAATGTTGATACCCGATCACCTTTGATTACCTACCATCAGTGGCGGATGGGATTAATTGATGATTCTCAGATCAAACAGGTCTGGCAATCGGAAGTTGTTAATTTAGCGCCAAGTGATTTTGCTAATGGAACAAAGGCGATCTTTATTCGTGATGGAAAAGCTGGTTACTGGATTGAATACCGTCGCAAAACAGATGGTGTTACCTACAAGCCAGGGTTAGCTATCTATCGCTTAGATCCACCACCAATTTCAGCGGTTGTTTCAGTAAACCCTGAAGACAGTGAAGGATCCGAGTTCGCACCTGTTTTAGGTGGCGATGTGTGGATGCTTAACCTCGATAACTATGTTTATAAGGATTCACGCTCTGTTGGTGGGTCAATGACAGGGCTGACAGCAACTACTTATTCAGGGGATGTCTCCTTTAGTGCGGTGGCATCTGAAACCGGTGCGGTTGTAACTATTAAGAAGAAGGCAGATACAACTGTTCCAACACCACCAGTTGTCCCTTACGAGCAATGGCTATCTCCCAACATGGTGATTGTGAAATCTGGGTTTGATGATCCAGACACAGCGATCGCAGGGTTTGAAGCGCAAATTGATGGCGCGGTGCAGCCAATCAAGGCTTCAGATATTGATGGTTGGTTGCCAACTTACTTATCTCCATTTGTTGCACCCAAGACAGTTTATTTACGTGATCTGCCTGAAGGCAGTTACAACTTTGCGATGCGCGCGATCGACATCGTTGGAAACAAGAGCGAGTGGTCACCTGCGCAAAAGGTTGTTATCGATCGCGCAGATCCAATAGTTACTAACTCATTTGTACTCAACAGCGCTAATGGCTTTGAGAAAAACATCGCCTGGAAAGGTGCAACCGATGCTGGCAGTGGAATCTGTCAGGTCAATATTGTTGATGAAGATGGATTAATTATTCAAAGCTCAAAGGTGAAAAATGCTCCAGCATTTAAGGTTCCAAGTGGAACAAGTATTGCTGGAAAGGCGCAAGTATTTGATTGCCTAGGCAACGGTGTTACCGGCGATGTAAGCATTGCAAGCACTTACATAGCAGCAGATAAATCCTCAAAGACCGGTAAGTGGAGCTCTGCATCATCTAGTTTCGGTGCTGGTGCAATTAAATGCGTTGGTAAGTGCACCGCATCAATTAGCACCAAGGGCAAATTTGAAGTCTTGCTTGGTGCGGGTGCTGCAACTGTTGCAGTTGGTGGAAAGACTGTGGCCTCAATTGCACAAAACAAATCAAAATCTTTAGTCATGAGCCAAACAATTGATCTTGGTACAACAAAGAAAGTTGTGCGCATTAGCGGTAGCAACTTTGTTTTGATTGGGCTTTCATCACTAACAACAACACTTGGAACTCTAAAGGAGCTAGATCGCACACCTGCGATTACTGATCCATCGCTGACAGATTCAAAGCAGGTAGCGCTAGCAAAGCTTGGCTTCCGTGCCGATGATTTCAGCCAAGAATGGACCGTTTTGCCGATGGCAAATGGAACAACTCTGCTGGATCCATCACTTGATTTATGCAGCGGAAAGTTTGAATCTGAGAAGGATCGGGTAGAACGCCGTCAGGTAACTGCAACCAAGGTTGGTTCGACATTTTCATTCCTATCAACCGAGGTTGTGAAGTACTCATCTGCTGCTGCGGCTAGTGCTGCACAGAAGGAGCTAGTTAAGGTTTTGGCCCAATGTCAGATCGATAAGGGTTACAAGGATTCAACAGATACCTTGGTTCCATATGATTTCAAGAAGTTGCCTGCGGTGCCTGTAGGTGTAGTTTCAGAAGGCAATCGCGTATTTGTTCACGCGGTAATCGATAGCGGAGTCCGCGCACGCACACTGCTTGGTTTCTACCAATTCAGCGGCGATACCTTTACAGGCCTATATGTAATGAACGCTGAAGGCTTTAGCGATGCTCAGATCGCAAAGTGGCTCAAGGTCGCAGCAACGATGGGCCAACGTCTCCAAAACAAGTAGCTCTGTATCTAAAGCTTCTTAATACTTCGGATACGCGGTTCAGCTGTTCCCTTTTCAGGGAGCATAATTTTCCATCCTAGAGATTCAAGTGCATTTGCAGCCTCAATTTGAGAATCAAAGATTGCAGCGTGCAACTGCTTCCTTTTCCACTTGATTCTTCCATTTTCCAGTGCCTTTTGAGCACCACTTCTAGTACTTAGTCCGAATTCATTAATAGAGAATTCGAAGAAATCTTCAATACTTGGTCGGAACCTCTCGCCACCTAACGGAAAATGAATGCTTGAAAGAATCGGCATCTTTTGTTGTTTAATCAATGCTTTAGGTCGTTTTGATCTGCCTTGAATCATCAACCAAGCTATTTCATCCCTATGAGCGTGAATGTGAAGGTGAGCAGTAGGTAATGAATCATGTATCTTTTTATCAAACTCGTATCGAAAAAGAGGGTTTGGATTATCAGCTATTTTTAAATCCATGTATGACTCATCAACGGAGAGGAAATTTCGTTCGCTAGACCAATGACAACGAAATTCAATTGAGGCATGAATTTTTGGAATACCTCGGCGCTTGGCAATACTTAAAATTAAAGGTACATTTTTTAGTTCGGATCTAGTTGTAACACTTACTCTCGTGCCTTCTTCATCAAGAGCCAAAGCAGAAAATTTAGGATTTGTTCCTGGAAATACATTCTTCACAAGTTGATTAAGCTCACCTGCAAATTCATCTGCATACTCCTGCAGACTTAAAGGCACTATTCTTTCTCCAATATCCATCTCATGGATTTAATGGTTCTATAAATTGCCAACTCTTTATCATTTAAAGTGAAATTTACAGCCTCTGCTTCTAGTGCTTCCCAGCTCATTCCAGTTTCAGCAAGTAGAAATTCAATTTCTTGTTCCAGATTTTTGCGGGACTTTGTATTAAATGTTGTGACTGTTGACATTTAGCCCTCCTTTTTCACTATTCAAGATAGAACAAGTGTATGACAAATTAATGCAGATCTAGCATAATCACAAATAACTTTCTAGATTACTTTCTGTGACAATCCTATTCAAGCGCTTAAAGTGCTGAGTAGTCGGACCTCTTCCGCACTGAGTTCAACAACCTGAATGATCTCTTCAAGCTGCGGAACTGTGCGGGCTGAAGCGATAGGTGCGCTAACAGTTGGTTGAGCACGAAGCCAGCCAAGTGCGATCGCACCAAGCGGTGCGTTATGTGCCTTTGCGATCTCATCCATCGCAGATAGAACCGCGTAATTCTTATCGGTTGCGTACTCGCGAGCACCAGCTGCGCGCTTTGAATCAACCTCGGTGATTCCTGGGCGGTACTTTCCAGTTAAGAAGCCGCGAGCGATTCCGTAAAAAGGAATATTTGAAATACCAAGATCAGCAACAGTTGCTGCCATTTCAACTTCATAGGTTTTGCGATCTACAAGGTTGTAAAGATCTTGAACCGCGATGTATCCAGGGATGTTGTTCTCTTGGCTGTATGAAATTGATTCACGAAGTCGGGCAGGTGTGAAGTTTGATGCCGCGATGTAGCGCACCTTTCCTTCAGCGATTAATTGGGCATATGCGCCAAGGGTTTCTTCCAGTGGGACTGTTTGATCATCCTCATGGCTGTAATACAGATCGATGTAATCGGTTTGCAAACGATCAAGTGATTCCTCGCATGCGGCGAAGATGTTCTTTGCTGACAACCCTGGGCGGCGATCCATCTTTGCAACCTTGGTTGCGATCACCATATCTGCGCGGTTTCCGCGGGATTTCATCCAATTGCCGATCACTGTTTCAGACTCTCCGCCGACATGGCCTTCTACCCACTGGTTGTACATATCTGCGGTGTCGATGAAGTTTCCACCGTGGCTGCGATAGGCATCCATGACTAGGTGGGATTCAGCTTCAGTTGCGTTGCCGCCGAAGATATTGCTGCCTAGGCAGAGTTCATGAACAACAAGGTCGGATTCTGGGATAGTGATCATGGCTTCAGATTAAGGCACAATTGAGCACATGGCGACTACAACTGGTGGATTTTCAAGTGAAGGGTTGGCGCTAGAGGCGCGGACTCTGGAACTGGAATCGCTATCGCACAAAGATGCGATTGAAATCGGTGAGATCGCGATGGATTTTGGTTTTCAACGTGGATTAGCGATCGCAGTTGAGGTGCGATTGAAAGAGTGGATTGTTTTTCACGCATCGCTGCCTGGATCATCTCCTGATAATGATTCATGGATTGCACGCAAAGCTCGGGTTGTTTTAGCAACCGGCAATTCAACGATGTATGAAAGAGTTTTGGCAGAGGAACAAGGCATTGATTGGTATGCGGTTAAGGGACTGCCGGAAGAGCCTCATGCGATTCATGGTGGCGGGTTGCCATTAAATGTTAAGGGCATGGGTTGTGTTGGAATTTTGTTGATCAGCGGTTTGCCACAGGTGCAGGATCATTTGTTAGGTGTTGATGTGTTGACTGAATTTTTAGCGCGCAAAGGTGAGCTGCGATGAGTATTTGGGTGTGCGGTGAAGTCCTAATCGACATCTTGCCAACTGGTCCTGTTGTTGGTGGAGGTCCTGCAAATACTGCAAAGGCGTTGGCGCGTTTGGGATACGAAGTTGATTTCATTGATGGAATTTCAAGTGATGCTTATGGTGTTAGTACACGTAAAGAGTTAGAGCGCGATGGAGTTGGATTGGGATTGGCTTTAGCTAGCGATAAGCCGACTTGTACTGCAACAGTTACCTTGGATGCCTCAGGTTCTGCTTCATATGAATTCTTAATTGATGGCACTGCGACCTTTGATTTCAATACATCGTGGTTGCCAGATGCTGAACGGTTAAAGCCATCGGTGTTGCATATCGGTACTTTGGTAACGATTGTGGAGCCAGCATCAACGGTTTTGTATGGCTGGGCGGTGAAAACCGCTGAGTTTGCACCCGTTGTCTTTGATCCTAATGTGCGCTCTTCGGTTGTGGGCGATCGCGATAAGTACCGTGCTGCTGTTGAAAAATGGGTAGAAATTTCAAGTGTTGTGAAGCTATCCGATGATGATATTTCTTGGTTGTATCCCGATGAATCAATGGATGAGGTTGCAAAGCGTTGGTTAGCTGGCGGAACATCCTTAGTGGTTGTTACTCGGGGTGCTCACGGAATTATTGGTTACACACACCATGGTTTTGAAGAAGTTGATGGTGCAAAGGTAAGAGTTGTCGACACAGTTGGCGCGGGTGACACAGTCGGTGCGATTCTGGTTGAAGGAATTATCAAGCACTCTGTTGATGGTTTGCAGGGACAAGTTTTGAATGGGGTGTTGCATCGCGCAGCAGTTGCTGCAGGAATTACCGTTTCACGTGCTGGCGCTCAGCCACCGCGATTGCACGAACTAGTAGAAGTGTTGGATGCCTAATGCAATTTATTGATGATGCCGAATTTCAAATCGCAATCGATGATGACAACGGTGCGCGAATTACTTCGCTGAAATGGCGCGAGATGGAGTTCGCAGTTCCCTTCCGCAGACAGGTTCAGACATCGGGTTGGTACTCGAGGGCTCCATGGGCTGGGCGCATCAAAGAGGGTTTGATTACTAACAGCGCGGGGCAACAGATTCAGTTGCCAGCAACTATTGATCCACCACATGCGCTGCATGGTTTTGGGTTGATTTCATCATGGCAAGAAATCGGTCCAGGTCGTTCGCTGCTGCACTTGCCGTCACCATATGGCGATGCAACAGTGGAACAGAAGATTGAAGTTTTGGATGATGCGATTCGCTGGTCGCTTGAATATGAAGCAAATGGCTGTGATTTACCTGCCTGGTTAGGTTTTCATCCATGGTTTGCTCGCGATTTAGAACGTGGTGGCAGCGCCGAAATCGAGTTTGATGCAACAGAGATGTTGATCCGCGGCAGCGATGGAATTCCAACTGGAAAGCGCAGCGCTCCAACGCCTCAACCTTGGGATGATGCATTTACAGGGATTAAGGGGACACCTGCTGTGGTTTGGGAGGATGTTGCACGTATTTCAATTGAATCTGATGCGCCATGGTGGGTTGTTTATACAGAAGATCCAGATGGCGTGTGTATTGAGCCACAGACCGCTCCACCTGATGCGCAGAATTTAGGAATTAGTGGCGAGAACTACATCGAAGCCTTGTTTGTTTTTGAATCACTCGAGTAATTCCGCAATTAATAAAGATAAGATGGTCGCATGATTAATCGCGATCGTTTAGCTCAGTTAAGAAAAATCGAAGATGAACGCTTTTTAAAGCTGCACCCAAAGAGCGGTGAGATGTTTAAAGCGGGCCAAGCAAACATGCCTGGCGGAGTTCCAATGTCATGGATGGCAAAGTGGCCTGGGGCGTATCCAATCTTCGTTCAAGAAGCTAAAGGTGCGCGCTTT
>JACCDV010604621.1_pt1 | contig 17611 bp, 18 predicted proteins | sample 7446131 | NCBI WGS metagenome assembly JACCDV01 (sample SAMN15323448, study PRJNA562643) | freshwater metagenome | isolation source: river surface water | place: USA:Blue River Watershed | collected 2017-08-17 | reverse complement strand
TAGGAAACGAACTCATAATTGCTGCAGAGCATTCTGCACCACTGCAAGTAAGGAATGGTGTGAAGCCATAGAAGTATACTTCCATAAAGTAGCCAAGGATGATGAAAGCAAGCCCAAGAACAGTAATGGTGTGTTCAACTCGAAAACCCCGCAGAACGGCCATATCGATTCTTTGCTCCTTCACGATACTGCTGTGTGCAATAAGTACACCAACAGCCACCATTACTTTTCCAAGCGTTCCAATTGTTAATCCCCAAAAGAGTATGTTCATAGAAAGCTATTTTAGCATGTCGAGTTCTTTTGCAAGAGCACTGTAGGTTGCGATTTCATTTTCAAGTAGGTCAAGTCCTTCGTTGAAAGTTTCAGCTTTAGACATATCGATACCAATCTGCATAAAGATGTCTTCAACCGACATTGACTCACCAAGAGACAAGAACGTTTCTACCTCCTTTGCATAATTCTTATCTTTGCGATACCGGCTACGCATGATGCTACTGCCAATTTCTCCGAAAGAGTAAGAGTATTGGTAGAAATTGAGTCGGTAGTGGGTCTTCCAGGCAACACTAAGACCATCTGTTTCCTTCATTGTAATGGCAGGACCGCAGTACTTGCTGAATTGTTTAGCCAGACCGGCTGACATATCTTTAAAGCTCATTCCTCCTTCTTTGCGGATGGTTTCGTGCATTTCAAGTTCAAACTTGAAGCGTGCGATACACATAATCATGGTTCCAATCTTGTCTCCGATAAAGGAGTCGAGCAGAGCAAGACGCGCCTTTCCGGTGCTCTTTGAAAGGAGGTGTTCTGCTACAAGCGATTCAAAAAAGGTACTTGCTGTTTCTGCGGTAAGGGTTGAGTGCCCTTCGTATACAGCCGGTTGCTGCTTGCTGCGATAGGAATGAACTGCATGTCCCATCTCATGCGCAAGCGTGCGGAGCGAATCAATAGAGTTATTGTGGTTGAGGAAGACTAATGTCGACTGACCAATCGCTGAACTACAAAATGCCCCACCGCCCTTTCCTGCTTTTGGCCAGACATCGAGCTGACCGTTTTGAAGCATTTCGTCAAAAATCTTTCCATATTCAGGATTAAAGCCATAGAAGACATCACGGACGATAGTTACTGCAGTCCCAAAGTCTACTTCAGGTGTTTTAGCCACTGGCTCGTTGCGGTCGATGTATGAAAGATCGCGTCCGAGAATTTTCTTTTTCAAAGCAAAATACTTCTTTGAGAGAGCATACCCTCGCGTCTCAATCACTGAAACAAGAGTCTCGAGTGTTTCGTCGGTGCTATCGTACCCTCGGGTAGTTTTAGAGTATGGCTTTTTGTATCCACGCAGTTCGTCCCCTATCTTCTTGTCAGTAGCTAGTGCTACTAACTCGTTTTCAGCAATTTCGCCCATTCCTTCAAGGACAGGGATAATTTTTTGCCACATTTCGTGACGCTCTTTCCATGGCAGGGTCTCATACTGCATGAGAGCACCATTAATTGGAAGCTCTTTTCCTTTCCAGAGAATGGATTTTTTGTTGATAATTTTCTCAGTACCAGACACCCACATACTACGGGATGTTAGAGATTTTAGGTTGAGAATTTTTTCCTCAGCTTCTGTGAGTTGGTGCGCAGCACTCTCAAAGACGTTGTTAAAAAAATGTACATAACCGGCAGCCTTTTTATCAGCTAAGAGAGTCTTTCGCTGCTCGCTTGAAATTTTAGCAAGTTGTAGCTCAAAAAAAACTAACTGATTTCCAGTCTTTGTGAGACGACCTTCCAAAATATTCATCATCTTTTCAGCTTTGTGGTCGGCAGCATTGAGCTCTTTGCGATAGTGGAGGTAGTATAGCGGTTTGTCTCCGTGGAGCTGCAGGAGGTCGAGATACGCTTTTGTGGCAGCAAGTATAGTCGCTGTGCTTTTTGTCCAAGCACCGTCGCTATATTTCTTTGCGAACTTTGAAATCGCAGCCTCTGCGGTTGCTATGTCGACTTCAATCTGAGGTTCGTTTTCGCTTTTATAAAAATGCTTTTTAAGATCCCACTCTTCTTTGATTGCCTTTAGCTTTGGAAGGTTTGTATCGGGTTTGTATGAAAGCTTAGAAGCTGTTGGTTGTTTTTTCGACATTGATCAGAAAGTTTTTATACTCGGTAAAGGTGTGGTTGAACTCATGTACTATATCACTTTTGAGCCGACTGTTGAGTGTATTTGCCATTGTTTGATAGATTTCCATCCGGTCCTGCGTCTGTGGGCCGAAATCTTCTAAGAAACGCTTATGGTCTTCACTATATTCTTCTACGACCGTACGGAAATTGTGTGATTTATCAGCAGCAGCAATCATGAGGGCTTTCTCGGAAGCTTGCTTTAACTGTTTATTGTACTCACGCTTACGTTCAAGCCAACCGAGCTTTTTTTCGGCTGCTATTTTGGGTTCTGTGAGCGAAAGGACGATTTCAGAGACAGGCCCACCGAAGTCTTCGCGGAGCTCGTCGAGAGTGTAGTCTGTGTCTTCAAGCGTATCGTGAAGAAACGCAGCTACAATCGTATCTTCATCATCAGTATAGTCACTCAAAATCAACACAACTGCCATAAGGTGAGAAATATATGGGAGTGGAAGTGTCCCCATTCGCAACTGGTCTTGATGCAGTATCGTAGCTGCACGGATTGCTTGTTCTACCTTGAATGAATACATACGCTTATCTATGAGTTTGTGTAAGCTTTCGGTCTAGTTCTTGTCGTCGATGGGCGATGTCTTGCTCGTGGCGAGTTATTTCATGCTCGAGGTCTCTGCGGCGTCTCTCGGCGATGTTCACATCGCGCTCTAGATCCGACTGAATTCGGCGCATAGCACGTTCAGCACGTTCTCGTGCTTCGGTCTCCACGCGGTGAAGCTTTTGAATATCTGCTCGAAGCTTTTGAATCGTAGCTTCTGCTCTTTGGAGTGTGGGATCAGAAAACATATTACTTTGGCATGTAGCCTTCAGCTATCAAGATACTACGTTTTTTCTCGATTCCACCGCGGTTGTACCCACCTAGAGTTCCGTCTGAGCGAATGACGCGGTGACAAGGCACGGTTTGGTCGTAATTATTAGCCATGGTATTTGCCACTGCTCTGGCTGCGCCCGGCTTTCCAGCCGCATAAGCGACTTGTTTGTATGTCAAAACTTGCCCTTTCGGAATTTTACGAACTACTGCTCTAACTTTTTCTTGAAACTGAGTCATTTACTTCTTGTTAGCGAAATGCACTGCTTGCAGCTTTTTCCCGGCCGCTTCGCGGTAGGGACAGAATTCACAACTGCCGCCAGTTGGTGGAAGTTGCTCAGAATCAAGATTAGCTTTTATATCAGTGAGTGCAGCGTCAATCCACGATACGTCAGTCTTTACCGATACTAGCGTGGTTTCAAAGATAAGTTTGTCGTCAAAGGCGTCGAGACTCTTGTCGGCGTTGGCATAGACAAGGTAGCCAGTCTCATCGACAGTGAAGCCATTTTGTTCTAAAAGCCAGCGATAGACACCGAGCTGGCGAGTGTATTGTTGCTCCCAGGGACTGTCGCCAAGTTTATCGATTCTTCCGTCCTTTGAAGTTGACTTGTAATCAATAATAATCAAAGTTCCATCAGGCTTCACCCAAATATCATCAACTCCCCCGCTAACCACCAGTCCAGTTGGTTCATGTGTATGCATAATGCCAACAAACGGGTCACGCCAGGTATCCATTTCTTTATGTTGAAACGGTACCGCATCAATTTGGTACTTTGTCATTATCGGATGCGGTGTGCCAGCCTTGCGGTGAATATCGAATTCCTTCTTGAATAGTTCATCAACAGCAATATTCAAATTAAACGAAGGAAAGCCAGGCCGCTTGGTGCCAAGTTTGTTATCAAGATAAAAGCACCGCGGACACTCAAAGAAAAAGTCTATTTTAGAACGAGAAAGTTTCCATTTTGCTCCTCCATAATTCCATTCTGCACTCCGGGTAGGGTTGTATTTTTTGATGTATTCAGCCATATGTATAAGTATTATACAGCAAAACGGCCCGGGCTTTGCCCGGGCCGTTTTAACAATAAGTGGTTACTTCGCCATGAACGTACCGAAGATACCTTCTAGCTTCTTGTCGCCTCCCCAGTCATTGTCGCCTGTCTCTTCGTAAAGAGAGATAGCGTACTTCTGACCAGCTACAGTTGGACGAGTAAGTTCGATGTCCATTGGGTTGAGTCCGTCAGCCTTGCTGAAGCGCATGGCACCAAGAACATTTCCTTCTTTGTCATCCTGGTAATCACGCACTGCAATCCATCCTTCTTCAACTGGGTACGTTGCTGCATCAATCTTAACAGTGTTCCCAGCAGCTTGATCTGCTACGCCAATGTTTGCATCACCTACTTTCATCTCCATTTTTTCACCAGCTTCCATTTCCCCACCTTCCTTCTCCATTGTTTCAGTCTTTTCGTCAGACTTCATTTCATCTTTCTTTGTCCCGTCATTTGGACCTGAGAATGCCCACACGAGCATACCACCGATAAGGAGTCCGACAACGAAAGCTACGAGAGTCTTTTGGCTGTCTTGTGTTTCTACATCTGCCATACGAATTTATGATTTTCTGAATATTTGTGTAATACAGCCATTATATCACCGTAAAAACCTTGCCTATATTGACAATAGGCGCCAGCACTTACCTGCTGATTTTAGTGCTTACAAATAGCCTCCACTTCCGCCATGACTGCTTCATGTTTCTTGGTAGATAAGTGTAGATGCCTGAGTATTTGAGGTTTATCGATAATATCGCGACAGATAACGATATTTCGGGCAATGAGAGACTCAATTTGAGCAGTTGTAAGGCTTTCTAAAACAGTAATCGGGTAGATTCCTGCCTTTTGAATCCGGTCGTGGAGGTTGTTGTGGCGCGGGTAGTCCCACGACAGCAGTTTTACGCCAACACATTCCGCGTAGCGTTCGGCTGCTGAAGTGAACTTTGTGTTCGTAATAAGCCAAAATTCAGTAATGCCGCAAATATCCTCTTGGCAAATCCGGGCTTCTTTAAGATCAAGAAGACGAGCGTACGAGTACATTGCTACTTGCAAGTCGGACTTTACACCCGGCCTTGAATGAAATTTTGCTTCTGCCACAAAGCTGTGATCTTCCTTAAAAGCCGCTACATCGATTTCGTGTTCAGCACATTTCCCTGAAATCATTATGCCGGTCTTTGTTATATAGCCGTCTGTTTCAAAAAGTCGACCAAGGAAAAGTTCAAACGGAAAACCAGTTGGGCCAAGACTAAAGAGTGCTCGTCTGAGTGAATACCGTGCTGCGGCTGGAGCTTGTTGTTGGCGTAAGAGTGTAAATGCTTCTCGGTAAATTTCCTGCGTCTGCATTTTGTCACGCATGATGCTAGAAATTTGCATCACAATACTATTTACTTCATCTGGAGTAGCTCCAGCACGACGCAATGAACGCCTGAGTTTTTCTATTTTGAAATATTCGGTAGTACCGTCTGCTTTCGTTACTAAAATATGTGCCATGCTTACGCAATAATACCACCACCTATGCACAAAGAACCATCATAAATCACACATGACTGGCCAGCGGCAGGCGTCTCCACTGATTCGAGAGTTTTGATAGTTAGTGTGTGGTCGTCTTGTTCAACTATCTCGATCTTGAAAGGGCTTTGGCGATAGCGGAATTGTGCTTCAAGGGTATCGCCAACCGTGACGGCGCTTCTTAGTACAACGGTATTCAAGACGAATGTGTCAGTTGCTGCTGTAATGAGCTTTAGCGGAGAAACAGTAATGGTATTTAGGGTCATGTTTTTTGCTACGACATACATTGTCTGCCGGCCCGTGTCGTTGTTGTGCAAGGTAAAGCCATGGCGCTGACCGAGCGTATAGTTAAGAGCACCATCATGCTTCCCAATCACATCACCATGTTCATTCAGTACATCGCCTTGCTTTAGTTCCGTGTAATGTGAAAGGAACTCTTTGATGTCGATATGGCCAAGGAAACAAACACCCTGACTATCTTTTTTGGTTGCTGTTGGAATACCAGCTTTCTCGGCTTCATTTCGTATATGTTCCTTTGGCGTATCACCAACTGGGAAGAGTGCACTGTTTAGTTGTTCCTGCGAGAGTGACCATAAGAAATATGATTGATCCTTATTACTATCTACGCCGCGGTGCATCGAAGCGATGCTGTGCTGCGACTTTCGTTCAACATAGTGTCCTGTCGCTATGTAATCAGCATCACGCTCTTTAGCAAATTCTAGAAAAGCACCGAATTTTACTTCTTTATTACAAAGCACATCAGGATTGGGGGTTCGGCCGGCTTTATACTCTTCAATGAAATAATGGGCCACTTCGTCTCGGTACGCCGCCTCTGCATCACAGGTAAGGAACGGAATATCTAGATGTGCTGCTACCCGCATAGCGTCGAGTCGTTCCGCCTCCCAGTTGCACACCATAAAATCCGGGTGCCAGACTTTAATAAAAACACCAACTACATTGTAGCCTTGCTTTTTGAGGCGTAGTGCTGCAACTGAAGAATCTACTCCACCAGAGAGCCCCACAAAGACTGTTTCTGTCTTTTTCATACAAGGAAAACTACCATGCCGGCTTGCTAGCGTAAATATCGGGCAATATTTGCTTTATGTTCGTCGTAGGTCACAGCATAGTGAAATACTCCGTCATTATCTGTTATGTAGAACACGTAATTTGACGGTGTCGGATTGAGGGCTGCTTTTATAGCGTCGATACCTGGATTTCCGATTGGTGTTGGAGGTAAGCCGCGGTTGAGATATGTGTTATATGGTGAATCAATTTTGAGGTCATCAGGAGTGAGTTCTTTAAGTGGTTTATCAAGGATGTATTCAATTGATGCATCAGCTTGTAGAGGCATTCCTTCCTTCATACGACGCTGGAGAATATCTGAGACCATTGCCATTGATTCCGGTGAATTTGCTTCGCGCTCAAGAACTGAAGCCAAAATAAGTACTTCTTCGGCACTGAGACCAGAAGTATTGTTGTTCAGTTCAGCCTGTGCGTGTTTTTCAAAAGACTCGAGCATGAGGTCTATGAGTTCGTCAGCGGTGAATGTTTTGGGAACAAAGTAGGTTTCAGGATAGAGCTTTCCTTCAAGCGGTATCGCCCGAGCTAAAAAGGCTTCGGTATCAAAATCTATGAGAGCAGCTTCGGCCTCAATAGCAATATGCGTCGCTCGCTCGCCTTCACGATGGGTGAATTTGATAAGGTCACTATCAAAATCCCCCGCTACTAGCCTCTGTGCAACCGCGAGCGTTGTGAGGGGTTCTTCAAATACATAGGTACTGGCTTTGATGTCTTCTGGGCTATGAAGTAGTGTGAGAGCAAAATAGAGTAGTTCTTTTGAGTGAACAATATGCTCTGACTCTAGGATGTCTGTAATCTCTTTCACCGAGGTTCCTGAGGTAATTGTGACAGAACGAGGCCACTCACCTTCTGATACGGGTGAATTAAGAAAATAACCGTAGAGCACAAAAATTCCCGCTAGTAGCGTGCAAAGCAAAAGCAAAAGTATCCACATACCTCTGCTTTGCTTTGTTTGCTCTGTGCTGATTGTGGTTTGGGTAAGTTTTATTGCCATAGGTTCGTCGGTACGCCAGTAGGAAGGTTCGTAGGAGCGTTGCGTCTGACTGCCTCCACACGTGCGAGACCTGGTGTCACAACTGATTTACCAGGGATATGGTACATACTTGCAAGTTCTTCCGAGGACATCACCTTAGGAGAATCTGCATGTTTCTTAGCATCTCCATCTATCCAGTTTCGTCCTTTATAGAAATCAAGTTCGCGTTTTTTGTAATATTTCTTCCTGCTCCCGGTCGGGTCACTAATCATATTCCAGTCGAAGTCGGTACGCCACTTGAGGCCAACTCCGTTGCGTCCGATGATGTCCCACTGCGACATACCGCGAAGAATCGGACCGATCATATCTCCATCGAACTTTGTCTTATCTAGCGTGATGTACATAGCCCGAATAGATACCTCGTAGGCAAACTTACCGATATTTCTTTCAATTGCAGCGATGGTATCACGTTCACCGGCGGTTAGTCGTGATGGTGTAAACGGGTTATCTGGATCACCCGAACGCTCACCCTCCATCATTTCTTTAATCTTAGCTTTACCAGCCTCTTCCCACGTTCCTTTTGCTTGTAGCTGGCCGTTCTTGAAGTTTTGCTCTACGTGAGGAGTGCACAGCCACTGTATCCAAATACGTTCATGAGGTTTACATTTTCCAATGTGTTCGAGTAGCGGAGCCATTGGTTCAAATTTTTCTTCCTCTTTTGGCATTCTGTCCATACCAAATTCAATATATGATTTGATTGGTAAGACTTCCTCCTTTCCTTTCTTAACGAAATGAAAGCCCATGAAGTCATGCTTCTCTAAATCGTTTTTCACCTCGGCGGTGTAATCTACCGGGAGTTCAACAATCTCAATGCCAGGGTAGTTTGCGTATAAGAGTGACTCTAGAGCATTCTTCACTTTTACTTTAGGGACGCTTGCGTAAAATCGCACTTCGCCGTCTACGCTCGCAATTTCAAAGCTAAACGTAAGTGGGCGTTTGCCGTCGATGTACGTCTGGACGAGGTTGTCTCTAGCATAGCTGTTATAGAGTTGAGAAAAGACACTTTCCATGGCTTCTGGGGATTTGAATACTTCTTGTGGTGGTTTGATCCAAAGTGTGACACGGCCTTGGTTATCTTGAAACTTAAGTCCTGTATAGTCTTGCCAACGCTCAAAAAAAATATGAAAGAGTGTAATAGGTACCCAGATTGGTGAGAGGGCAACTAAGAGTGTGAAGACAGGAATAGGATTAATACCAGTTGCTGTGAACATGTACACAAGCACCCCAATCCCAAGTAGCAAAAAAAGCTTACCCGCGTAGCGTCCGAAAATAGCACCAAACAAATCACCCATAGTCTTGTATACTTAGTATACCACTAGTAACAAAGGCCCCGGGATTTTATCCCGGGGCCTCTGTGTATCAGATTTTTTAATCTGCTACCGTGTACGTACCGTTTGCAAGGCGCTTGAAAAGGTTGGCGTCTTGGAGGTTTACCATGATGGTATTGTCCTTAACGTAACGTTCCTTTCGAACCTTGTCGATGATTTCTTCGCGTGAGAGTGGTCCATCAGTTTCAAGAATCTGACGGAGTACTTCTTTTACTACTCCGGCTGTGTATCCCCACTCAGAGAGTGCGTAGAGACCGCGACCGACGAGTACAAAACGTGAATCTTTAATGAGCTCGTTGTGAGTCGTTGCAATATGAGCGTCGTGACCAAAAAGTTCATTGATAGATTGTGCTACTTCACGGAAGTGCATAGGTGAACCGTGGCGCTTAACAGCGAGGTACGCGTAGTCGCGAATTCCCTTAACACGAATATTAGGACTATCAGACGGTCCCCAGTCACCAAGAGGGTTCTTTCCGATTTGCTTTGAAATTAACAGCCATCGCTTAAGAGTTTCTTCATCGTGTTTGTCGGCAATTTCAATAAGTTCGTTACGGAAGCGTTCGAGAATTTCTGCTTCTGAAACTAGTGCATCTTTATCGAGACTCTTATGAACGTTCTTGAGAGCTTTTTCTACTGTGTCTGCGATCTTTCGCTCGGTAAACCAGCGGTGTGAGTAGTGAGGATTTTCTTTTGATTTGAAGAATGGGTCTCCAACGACGAGGAGGAAATAGATATGATTACGGACTGAGGCATCAGTACTGAGTTCGTCGAGAAGCACATGCTCTGCGATGATACCGCCACCGAGCTGGTCGATGAGCTTCTGCATCTCGATGAAGAGTTCGTAGTGCTTCTTGTAGACCTCTGATTTTTGGATTGACTGAAGACCGTAGTTTTCAATCTGTCGAACGCGTTCGCGAGTGATACCGTATGACTTTCCGATTGCTTCAAGGGTGTAGGTTTCACCGTCGGCACCAAGGCCGTAGCGCTTTTCAAGGACGTCACGAGCTCGGTCTGGTAGGACATCGAGAAGGGTTTTAGTAACTTGTTTTGGTTTAAACGTAATCATATTTTTAATGTTTAGAAGGTTGTTTTGCCTCAATCTTCAATGCGTGACCTAGTTTATAACATATGGCCATTAATTGGTCAACACCGGCTAGGTAGTTATGATATTGAGAATTTTACTTGGCACGTAAATAATTTTTTTAATTTCAGTCCCTTCTAATCTAGCTGAAAGCTCACTGCTTTCGTGGAGAGCCGTAATAGCCTCGGCTTCGGAGGCTGTCGGGGCTATGGTGACAGTTCCGCGCATCTTCCCATTAATTTGGACACCAATCGTTACTGTCTCGTCTTTGGCTAATTCAGCGTCATATGTGGGAAATTCTGCGGTGTGAATACTGTTTAAATTTCCCGCAGTTTGCCACAACTCTTCGGTCAGGTGAGCAGCAAACGGTGCAAGGGTGCGCAAGAAAAGTAAGTAACTTTCTTTTGAAAGACCTTCTTTTTCTGCTTGGTTCACAAAAATCATCATCGCACTCACAGCGGTGTTGAATTTGAACTCGGCAATGTCGCCTCCGACCTTCTTGATGGTTTTATGAAGAAGAGAGAGTGTCTCCTTCGACTCTTGCTCTGTGATGTGGTCTGTAAGGCCGTGTACGCGCTCAAGGAAGCGTCTAAGGCCCGCGATGCCACCTAAGTCCCATGGATAGTTTGCACCTTGGTACGGGCCCATAAAAGCGAGATACATTTTTACAGTATCAGCTCCTACAAGTGCGACTTGTTCGTCAGGATCAATCACATTTCCCTTACTCTTGCTCATCTTGTTTCCGTCTGGGCCGAGGATGAGACCGCGATTGATGCGCATCTTGTATGGTTCTTCGTGCACGACGAGCCCAAGCTTATGTAGCGCTTTCTGCCAGAAGCGAGAATAGAGTAAGTGCATGGTGGTGTGTTCAGCGCCGCCGAAGTACATATCAACCTGCATCCAGTCACGCTGCGAAGCGGTACTCGCCAGCTCATCATCATTGTGATTATCCAAATACCGCAAGAAATACCACGAAGAATCCACAAAGGTGTCCATTGTCTCAACTTCCGGTGTCCAGCCAGCACCAAAGATACGCTCAGTGCGTTCTTTAAGCTCAAGTGACTTTGAAAGCGGAGGAACTCCTGTCGGTGTAAAGTCTACGTCTTCCGGAAGTGTCCACGGAAGATGTTCCTTTGGAACTGCATGTGCCTTCCCCTCAGGATCATACACAATCGGAATTGGCACACCCCAGTATCGCTGCCGCCCGATAGACCAGTCTCGCAAGCGATAAGTATTAGTCATTCGCCCGCCAACTTTTTCAGTGATGGCAACTTTTGCTTCTTCAGAGTTCATCCCGTCGAATTCGTCTGAGTTGATTAGTAGTCCTGCGGTAGAGTTAACAGCACCTTCACTCAAATCTATAATGTGACTTATAAGACCGATTCTCCCAGGCTCGATTTCAGGCTCAAGCTCAGCTATCTGCTCCTTCGTAAGCCACTGCAGTGTTAACCCATGTTCTATTTCAGCTTCAGTAAATTCGGTTGGACCTTGCTGGCTCAAGTTAACTGATACTTCGTATACAATCGTTTCGTTTTGTCCTCGTCCCTCACTATATCTTTGATAGTCTAGAATCGCGTGTCCAATCTTTTTCTTAATTTCAAAATCAGTAAATCCTGCCTCTTCAATGATTTCTCTTTTAAGGCATTCTAGCTCCTCCTCACCACCTTCTATGCCTCCACCTGTAAGCCAATAGTGACCTCTATTTTTATAGAACTGAACAAGGTATTCATCATGTTCATTTTTTATAAGAGCATAGACACCTTTTCGTCTATGTATAGCATCTTCCATTTTGTTGAAATGCTTTGCAACAACCTGTTTGACTGAGAGCCTGAACTTTTTTGCAAACGCAAAGTCGCGCTCGTCGTGCGCTGGTACGGCCATAATTGCTCCGGTACCGTAGCCGGCTAGTACGTAGTCAGCAATGTAGACTGGAATTTCTTCTCCACTAGCTGGATTCTTGGCTGTTATGCCTTCTAGCTTCACTCCAGTCTTTTCTTTAGTGTTGTCGCCTCGTTCGATGTCGCTCTTTTGTTTCGCAGTCTGCACATACGCTACCACCTCATTCCAATTTGTAATCTGTTCTTTGTATTTCTCTACAAACGCATGCTCTGGTGCAAGGACAAGATACGTCGCACCGAAGAGTGTGTCAGGACGAGTGGTAAAGACTGTAAGTTTTTCTCCAATAGATAATTCAAAGTCTATTTCAGCACCTTTGCTTCGGCCAATCCATTGTCGCTGTGCTTCCTTGATGTGTTCTGGCCAATCAACTGTTTCAAGTCCTTCGATGAGTTCGTCGGCAAAGTCAGTAATACGAAGCATCCACTGTGGCATCCGCTTCTTTTCGATTACATCACCTGAGCGCTCACAGGTGCCGTCGGCGAGCACTTGCTCGTTGGCGATTACGGTATGACAACCTGGACACCAGTTGACCACTCCTTCACCACGGTACGCGATGTTGTTTTTGAAAAATTCACCGAACATCCATTGTGTCCATTTGTAGTATTCCGGGTCAATTGAAGAAGTGGTTTTATCCCACGAAAAAGCCGTGCCCATACTGCCGAGTTGGCCCTTCATGTATTCGATATTGCTTTCGGTCCACTCACGAGGATTGATATTGCGTTTGATGGCAGCGTTTTCAGCTGGCAGGCCAAAGGCGTCAAAACCCATTGGGTAAAGTACCTGCTTGCCGGTCATGCGTCGGTAGCGGACGTAGATATCTGGCACTGCAAAGGCGTACCAGTGCCCAATGTGGAGGTTTCCTGAAGGATATGGCCATTCGACCAGTACGTATTCTTTTTCTTTATTTTGGTCACGTGCGCCGGCATCATAGATGCCGCTTTCCTTCCAATTCTCTTGCCATTTCTTCTCGATGGCTGTGTGATCAAAACGTTTATGCATGAAAAAGTAAAATTGCCTCCATTAGTAACGAGTTCTCATTATGCTATGAAATCGAATTTGTGCAACAAAAGAGCGGCGCCTGTGGCGCCGCTCTTTTTCTGTTACTGCTTCATCATTTGTCCGGGTGGGAGGATTGGTTCTGTTCCCTCTTTGTTCACGATTCTTTTGAAGCAGACTTCACCGGCTCCATGTTGCCAGTTGTCTGGGTTTTTGATCATCATTTTTTCGCCTACTACAATTGAGGATTGGTACATGTAGTTTTCGTTCTCGGTTGATGGCTGGGCGAAGGTGGCACAGAGTTCAAAACCTTCCTCTGTTACAGCGTATGTGTAGGCAGTGCGGTCTTCTGGTGCTTTTGGCAGGGCGCCGTCCCCAAGCGCTTCTAGTGTTTCTGGAAGCTTTGAGTTAGTGGCAGTGTAGTCTTGAATGCGCCACTGAAGCTGTTGTAAGTCAGTGACTTGTTGAGCATCAAGTTTTTGTTCGCGGACGCCTGCAGGTGTCTCGATGTGAGCAAAGCCATAGCCGATAGACGCAAGCACTACAAGCAAGGCACCAATACCAAACATGACAGACTTCGATTCATTCTTCGTCCAGTAGCCTTTGGTATCAAGAAGATAGTAGTGGAAGGCTGCTCCAACGACTACCAGTACCGCAAATGCCTTCAAGATAAAGCGTTGGGTGATTTCTCCTTCCAAGAAGGCCATGATGACAGCTACTAAGTCGCCAAGCAGTACCCCTCCTCCCACAAGAAGAGAAAGAAATACCAACCACTTTGTAAGTGAAAGGTATACTCCTTCAGTTTCTGTTCGACGGATTTTGTTTACAGTGCGAGTAAGGTAGAGATAGGTTGGGAAAAATACCACGAGCATAGCGATACTAATCCGCACCATGTCGTGATTGCTCTCTATCGTCCAGTAATCATCGATAGCATCCGGGAAAACGATGTTGATGATGCTAAAGAGTAAGCTGAGTAAAAATCCTAGTGATAAGTAAAGGCTCACGAGTGAACCAAGTTGCAGCACAAAGTGCTTAGCGGTGTGATTTTCCATATAAATTAAGTATGTTCCTAGTTATAACCGATGTAAAGGTGGTTCTGTTACAAAAATACGCTAAGCAAACACCGATTAAGCAATTTGTTGTATACTTTCGCTATGAAACCCGAAGACATTAAGAAAGCTCCCAAGTTATTCTGTGAAAGTATTCACATCGCGTATACGCCTGAATATTTTGTGATGGCGCTAAGTTCTGGAACGCAAGCCTCTATTTACTCGCTTACGCCTGAACACACTAAGAGATTACAGCAGTACCTCACACATCAGATATCAGAGTATGAAGCAAAAAATGGCGAAATTAAAGCAGACTGGAACGCAAAAATTGTGAGTCCCATCCAACCAAAGCCAAAGTCCACAAGTTAGAGTTTGACGCCTCAGGCATAACACACCATTATACGGATAACGCCCTTACAAAGAGAAAGGAGGACGCGTTATGTTGTTCGGTATAAACCTTGAAACTGTAGGCTTCGCGCTTCTGATGTTTGTTGTTGTGGCAATTGGGCTGCTTTGCATCTTCCCAAATTACCTTCGCCAGAATGGAATCATCGAAGGTTTTAAGCCCGAAGTGCAGCCGGGAGTCGCCCAGATGCGAATCGAAACGTCAATTATCGACTTCCTGGCTGATCAGGCTAAGACTGTTGATGCGATTATGGATGCGGTAAAGCGCTACAATCCCAATGATGTCTGGGCAACTCTGCTCGACATGCACAAAAGGAACCGTCTACAGGAAGAAGAGGACCCCGAGCTTGGCTACGTGTACCGCGTGGCATGAGCGGATGTTTGGCGCTGCACCTTCGGTTTACCGAGGTGTGGCGCCATTTCCTTATACATAAAATTATGAGTGCAGGAATTCAATTACGTCACCATCTTTTACAATATATTCTTTTCCTTCAGTCTTGAGCTTGCCTTGGTCGCGGGCGGTGGCTTTGTTGCCAGCTGTTACAAGATCTTCAAAAGCCACTACCTGTGCGCGGATATATTTAGATTGGAAATCTGAGTGAATGGCACCACCTGCTTCTGGGCCGGTGGCGCCGATTGGTACTGTCCAGGCTCGCGTTTCCATTTCACCGGTTGTGAAGTAGCTCATAAGTCCAAGACGGTGGTAGCAAGCTCGAATGAGTGCTTCTACACCACTGTTTTGCGCGCCGTACTCTCGTCTAAATTCTGTTTTCTCGTCTTCTTCCATGTCACGAAGTTCGTGTTCCATTCCAGCGTCGACAACTACGTATTCAGAACCCGATTTTTCAAAAAATTCAACGAGTTCTTGCCAGCGTTCGTCGTTGTGTTCATCAAGATTAAATGATCCTTGTTTTTTATTACAAATGTACAAGAATGGTTTTGCCGTAAGAAGATGAAGTCCCTTCAAAAGCTTCTTTTCATCGTCTGTCATCTCAAGTGAGTTTGCTAGTTGCCCAGCTTCAAGGTGTGGCAGGAGTCTTTCTAGAAGTGCTTTGAGCGCCACAGCTTCTTTGTTGCCAGCTCGAACATCTCGTTCGAGGGTACCGATTCTTTTAGAAACAGTTTCACCATCTGCCATGATGAGTTCAAGATTGATTACTTCAATATCACCCATTGGATCAACTCCACCTGAGACATGGTGGATTTCGCTATCTTCAAATATACGCACAACTTCAGCAATCATGTCTGTCTCACGAATGTTGGCGAGGAATTTGTTTCCAAGACCTTCACCTTCAGAAGCGCCCTTCACAAGACCAGCAATGTCGACAAACTCCACAATAGCTGGAATTATTTTTTGTGAGCCAGAGATAGCAGAAAGTGTAGCGAGTCGTCCGTCTGGTACTGCTACCACCCCGACAGTCGGGTCAATCGTAGCAAAAGGATAGTTAGCAATAAGAACCTCGTTCTTGGTGAGGGCTGTAAAGAGAGTTGATTTTCCGACGTTAGGCAAGCCAACGATTCCAACAGATAAAGACATAATGCGAGAAGCTTAGCAGATATTATAAAAAGAAAAAGAGGCCCTGATGTGGGGCCGCTTGAATAACAGGTTGGTCGAAAAGTGGTTTCTGGGCCAGTCACTCATGATAGGGGCGAACCGGACATGAGGTGCATCAGACTGACAGAGCTCGCTCTCCACCTCTCGACCGCACGCATAGTAGCAGCACTACACCAAAAAGCAACTAACTAAAGAGGAAGAATAGGCGCTTCGTATTCGCAGAAGTGAATGTCTGACTCATCAAGTGCAAGAATACTCGCAAAGGCTTTCTTGGCTTCGTTTCTACCACCAACAGCATCCACTAGACCAGCTTCTTTGGCTCGCATGCCAGTGATGGTAGAACCATCTGCTAGTTCAGTTACCTTTTCGGTAGGAAGACCGCGGTACTCGGCAACCATTTCAATGAAGCGTTTGTGAACGTCGTCTAGGTCACGCTGGATGAGTGCTCGTTCTTCGTCGGTGAGTGGCTTGTTTGGATCGCCAGAATCTTTGTACTTTCCTGCAATTAGCTGCACGTACTCAAGCCCGTCTTCTTCGTTCTGTTTTGAGTTCTCGACATAAGATGCGTTTACGCCAATGCTACCGACGATAGAAAACGGAGAAGCAATGAGGTGATCTGTGGCTGCGGCAATCATGTAGCCACCGGAAGCGCCAATGTCACCAATCATCCCGACACTCGGGAGTGAGTTATTGCGAATACTTTGCGCGATGCGTTCTGAGGCGGCTGGTAGCCCACCCGGAGAATTGATTTCAAAAAGAATTGCTTCGATATTTTCGTCTTCTTCCGCAGTTGCAATAAAGTCTTCTACAACGTCGGGAGTGATTACCATGGGGACATTAGAAAGTCCGTAAAATGGCCAAATTTCTCCCTCTATTGGCATGACAGCAACGTTGCATGTGCCATCACTAATGCCAAGACCGCCATCAAACAAGGCAACAAGTAAGAAGAAAGAACCAACAATAGCTGCTACCACTACAATGGCTTTCGTAACAATCAGGGCAACTTCCCTACCAAACGTTCGGTTCATATTGGAATTGTAGCATGTACTACGCTGCGTGTTTTCCGAGAGATTCGACTTCTTTGAGCCATTTGTCGCGACATGTATTATCGACGCGCTCACAAGGGCCATATGTAGTCACCCGAGTCTTGATACCAGCAAACTCTAAGATACCGTACTGAATTTCGTTAGTGTAGTCACCAAATTTCCACCAAGTCTTAAACGGACTGTGAGAACCAGAGAGGACAAAGACATGCCCTGTGCGACCGGTAAGGTGCTGCTCTACTTTCTTTGTTTCTTTGTTGAAGTTGAACGCAAAACCAGGAAGCCAAAAACGGTCGATGAGTCCCTTAAGCAGAGCTGGCATTGTTGTCCACCAGTTTGGGTAGCCGATAACTAAATGGTCACAATCGAGGATTGCTGTCTGAAGTGTAATGAGGTCAGGTTCTAGCGGTTGAATTTCTTTGTATCCTTTATGAAGAATTGGATCAAACTTCATTTGTCCAAGATTGAATCTTGTTACTGTATGTCCGGCTTCGACAGCCGCGCGCTCGTAGGTATCGAGAACAGTACCGGTAAACGTCTCATGGTCTGGATGACCACAAATAATAACGATGCGCTTTTGTTTCATATGAGGCTATTGTAACCGCAAAGGGGCGCGCCGTAG
>JACCDV010371503.1_pt1 | contig 17620 bp, 22 predicted proteins | sample 7446131 | NCBI WGS metagenome assembly JACCDV01 (sample SAMN15323448, study PRJNA562643) | freshwater metagenome | isolation source: river surface water | place: USA:Blue River Watershed | collected 2017-08-17 | reverse complement strand
GCACCTGCAAGACTCGGAATACGGAGCCGTCGAAGCGTTGGTGCAACTGAAGTCACGGGACAACGTTCACCACAACGACGATCTGCATTTGTCGGTGTCCATGCGTTCCTTCCGCGCAGAGCATGTGTCCACCTTCGTGAAGCATTTGTTGGACCGTCGTGTTGATTTGGCCCAGGCCATGTTTCAAGATGTGCAAGCGCGCTACCCAATCGTGGTGACCCGCGATTTGGACAAGGCTAAGCGCTGGCTGCGCGACAAAGCTCGGGGCAGCGAGCGTTTCGGTATGGTGGTTTCTTCGCAAGCCGTTCGCCTGCGTCCCCACGCCATCGACGTTCGTTCACCCATGGACCCCATCCATTGGTTTTTGGACGACCGCGATGACGTTCGGTCGTCTTTTTATCTGGAAGACGTGGCCACCGAGTTTCATGTGCAAGGTCTAGAGCTCGACTGGGCTTGTGTGGTTTGGGATGCCGACTTGCGCTTCGGCGAAACCGGCTGGGAATACCGTTCGTTTGTGGGCAACAAATGGCAAAAAATACACCTGGCGCATCGCCAGATGTATTTGAAAAATGCCTATCGGGTCTTGCTCACCCGCGCTAGGCAGGGCATGGTGATCGTGATCCCGCCCGGTGATCCCGAGGACCCCACCAGAGACCCGTCTTTTTACGATCCTATCTTTGGTTATTTGACCTCTCTGGGTATTCCCGCTGTGTGATTGAACTTATTCAATGCAATCGCCGCTTAAGGGTTCCTTGAGTTTGGCTTGCCTGCGCAAATCGTTGGGGCGGGTGTTTTGCCGGAAGGTGTCGGGTTGCCTGAAGCATTCTTCGGGCGTCACCACATAGACCGTCCAATCGCCGTACAGCTTGCCGTCAAAACACAGCAGGTCGCCGTCGATTTGCAGTTCCAAAAACGTGTCGTTGTTGCCGGTGAGCAAATGGGCATCGCTCGGGCAGGTGAACTGGAGATTCACGCTGCAAGCGTAGGTGGTGTGAACGTGTTGGAGCGGGCCAAGGGCGGGGCCATCAAAACCCCAGTCGTTCATGACTTGAATAGGCGTGTCGCGGCCATGAAACAAGCCCAAATACATGCCGGGTTTTTGGGGCCGAATGCCGTAAACGGGGGCATCGGCTGCTTGTGCGTGCTTGGGCATATCGCGTCCTTGCTGAAAAGGCGCTCAGCTTACGAACGGAGCGGGGTTTTGTGTACCAGGGCTTTGCCTGGGTTATCCAATGGTCCGGGTTGAGTCACCGGTTTGATCTGCGGGCACGAGGCCTGAGGAATCAGGCCCCTCCAAACAAACTCACGAGCTTGGCCACCTCTGGCGTCATGCCCATGGTTTTGAGCCGCACATGGGGGTGTGCGGTGGCAAAGACACGAAAAACTTCATCCACAAAGGCTTGGCCGACGTGGGCCACGCCTTCAAAGTCAAGCACCACGGTCTTGAACTGTGTGGCGCGGTTCATGACCCATTTGGCTTGCGAGCGAGAAACCAGCTCGCTGCTCAGTTGGGCCAGACGCACCGGGATTTCTGTGGTGTGAAAGGCTTCACCCGGCTCTGCATCGCCCACGTTGCTGGCTTCAAAGTATTTGAAATACACATCGTTGCTGGTGCGGGTGCTGTCCACCGCCAGCGACATGCGCACCACGGTCTGCACCTGTGACGGCTTCAGAGCGGCGTTCACGTCGATCCAGTCAAAACGGGCCAAGGGGGTGCTGGCCTCGTTGGGGTCAAAACGCAGGCCACACGATTCGATGGCGAAGCCGTCCATCATGCGGGACGACACAAAAATGCCCATGCCCGAATGGCCTTGGGCCGCGGTGGTGAACTTGCCTTTGGCCAACTCCAAAATGGCCAAGCGTTCATCAAACAGGTGTGCCGATTCGGCGATTTTGCAAAAGATCCCCTCGCCGTCATCGGCCACCACCATTTGCAACTGTCCGCCCTCCAGGTGCATGCCCATGAGCACCTGCAAACCGTTGGAGTGGTCGAGCGCGTTGTTGAGCATTTCGGTGAATGCGGTGTTCACCAGGCTTTTGACGTTGGGCTTGAGGTCGGTCAGCAGGGGCGCAAGGCGCTGCTCCCAAACGGCCATTTCACCGCCGCGCTGCAAAATGCTTTCGCGCTGCTGCAGGCCCAGCCAAAAGCGCTTGTCGCCCAGGCTGTAGGTTTGCCGGGTGCCTGTGCCGTGCCGCTGCAAATAGCCACTGTCAGCCAGCTTCTTGATGCGCCGCGACACGGCCACCCGCGTCAGGCCGGTTTGCTCGGTCGCCACACTGGCCATGGCTCCACCTTGGGCGGCACAAGCGAGGATGATTGCATCGTTAAGGTCAAGCATTTGTATCTCTTAATGTAAGTTTTGATTTTCTAATTGTATAGATTCAATCAGTTTATTGTGTTGTTTAGCACCAAAAATGGCCAGGCCGTTACGTTTGGCGTGATCAACATGGGACCTTGTTGGCATAATCTGCCATACCTGTTTCCAAATGGAGCCCTCCCATGCCCACCCGAAATGTTGTGCTGACTGATCACCAAGCAGCGTTGGTCGAGCAGCTGGTCCAAAGTGGCCGTTATCAAAATGCCAGCGAAGTTCTGCGTGAGGGGCTGCGCATGGTGGAGCAGCGAGACGCCGAGGACGCTTATCGACTGGCGGCTTTGCGAAAAGCAGCTCAAGAGGGCATTGCAGATATTGACGCGGGGCGTTTCAAGACTTTTGAATCCAAGCAAGGCTTGCGCGATCACCTGCGGGGCATTGCAGCCAAAGTGCGCACTGTCCAATGAGTCCGGTATGGGCAGTTCGGTTGGCAGAAAAGGCCGAGCGCGACTTGCTTGACGCGCTTGTTTGGACGACCGATCAGTTCGGTGCACTTCAGGCGGATGACTACCTTGAGACGCTGACGCTTGCATTGGAGGCGCTGACCGATGGCCCCAACATGGTGGGCAGCAAAGTGCGCGACGACATCGGGCTGGGTATTCGGACACTGCATGTCGCACGACTGGGCAGAAAAGGCCGCCATTTGGTGGTTTTCAGGATGGCGGACGGTCAAGCCATCGATGTCATCGGTTTGCTTCATGACTGCATGGATTTGGCCAAGCATTTGCCGGATTGAATGGCGGCTGGTGATATCGGGTGACGATCAATCCAGCCCATCCACCGCCATCACCCCCCGCAGCCCCACCCCAAAGCTCTGAAAACCTTGCGCGTCCCATTGGGCGCTGCTGTCAATGTTGTCGTGTTGGTGGCCGTGCGCCGTCATGCGCACGCCCATGCGTCGGGCCAGGGTGTCCAGCGCTTTGAAGCCGTGGTCGGTGTCGTGGTGGCCGTGGATGAACCAGACGCGCTCCCAAATGGCTTCTCGCTCGATGTTTAGCAGCCGTGCTGGCTCCAAGTGGCCCAGCAAAATCACCGCGCAGGCGTGGGTTTTCAAGGCCGCATCAATGATGTGCTGCCATTGGCCGTGCGGGTCCGCCGCAAAAGAGGATGGGCGGTCAGTGCTGGACCGTCCAAGGGTTGATCACGGTCAGTCCCGCTGCTTCAAACGGGCTGGCATCGCGTGTGGCGACCATGAAGCCATGGCGCTTTGCTGTGGCGGCGATGTAGCCGTCGGCTGTTGCGATGGCCCTGCCTTGCGTGCGCGTCATCGACAGAATGTCCGCATAGGCTTGAGAGGCTGCAGTATCAAACGGCAGTATTCGGTCAGCAAACAAAGGCAGGATGCGTTGCTCCAAACCCAGGTGCAGGGTTTCTTTGCGTTTGCCCGCTGGCAGGGCGGCGATGCCAAAGCGCAATTCGGCCAGGCTGATGGCGGACAGATAAAGGGTGTCGATGGATTGCGCATCGATCCACGACAAAACGCCCGCGTCCGCCGACAGCTTCAGTGGCTCCGAGATGACGTTGGTGTCGAGCAAGATCATTCAAACACCATGGGTTTTGCGGGTGTTTTGTCGCGCTCAATATTCAAGTCAAAGCCGCCAGCTTGTTGGCCAATTTCGGCCAGCAGCGATCCCAGTTGGATGCGCCCTTGCGGGCGTGCGGCTTGCTCCAGAATGGCGCGCACTTCGGCTTCGGTGCTGCGGCCCGCCAATGCGGCACGCTGTCGCAGAGCTCTGTGGGTTTCTTCGGGCAAATTGCGGATGGTGATGGATGACATGGCTGGGTCTCCTGAAGCAAGGCGAGAATGATATCAAAATTCTGTTGTTGATATCAATTGTCCAATTTGACGGCAAAAAGCTCAATTGAACCGGGCATCCCTTCGAAAGGGTCTCGCTCGTGCGTTGGCGTATGGCCATGTGAGCTGCGTTCGACGCTGCCCAAAAAATTATCGAACCCATCCACTGCCATCACCCCCCGCAGCCCCACCCCAAAGCTCTGAAAGCCTTGCGCTTCCCAGTGGGCGCTGCTGTCAATGTTGTCGTGTTGGTGGCCGTGCACCGTCATGCGCACGCCCATGCGGCGGGCCAGTGAGTCCAGCTCTTTGAAGCCGTGATCGTGGTAACCGGGCGCTTCGTGGGTGATGAGGACGTCGGCCTGCAGCGTGGCCAGTTGTTCCACCTCGTCGGGGTAGATGGTGGACCAGTGCTTGAGGTGCACGCCGCCTTGCCAGCGGTCTTGGCGCGGGGTGACGCGGGCGTGCGCTTCGCGGTTGCGAAACTTGGGCGCTTGTGCGTCTTTGGGGTACCACACCGCACCGCGAAACACACCGCCCAGCCCAGCAATGCGCGTGCCGCAGGGCAGCGTGACGACGCGGCCGTGCAGTTGCCGCTCGCTAACCTCTGGGTGCCAGACGTTGCCAAAGTTGACCGCGTGGTCGGTGTCGTGGTTGCCGTGGATGAACCAGACCCGCTCCCAAATCGCTTCCAGCTCGATGTGCAGCGGCCGGGCTGGCTCCAGATCGCCGAGCAGGATGACGGCGCGGGCGTGGGTTTGCAAGGCGGCATCGATGATGTGCTGCCATTGGCCGTGCGGGTCGCCGCAGAAGAGGAGGGGGCCGGGGTGCATGGGGTGTTTATAAGGTAACACCATTCAGTATACTTGGCGCAACAGGAGACCCACATGCCGACCTTCTCTGTCAAATTGGACGAACAATCACGCGCCAAGGTGCAAGCTGCGGCCAGCCAACGTGGTGTGACGCCACACGCCTTCATGGTGCAGGCCATTGAGTCGGCTGTGGCCCGCTCTGAAGAAGAGGACGCTTTGGTTCAGCGTGCTTTGAAGGCGCGGCAAAACCTGCTGCAAACAGGCATGGTTGTGGATGGAAGTGCAATGGCCGAATACCTGAAAGACAAGGTGCGAGGGGGCACGCGCAAGCGGCCTGCGGAACAAGGGCTTGAGCAGTTGCTGGCCCCGCGGTCATGACGCGACTGGTGCATTCTCCGGAGGCGGCTAACGACCTCGAAGAGTTGGTAGATTTTTTGTTGCTAAGTCGACCTGAACACGCGGTCGAAACGGTGGACTTGGTGTTGGATGCTTTGTCAGTGTTAGAGCGCCATCCGTTGATGGGACGCCCCGTGGCACAGGGTATGCGCGAGCTCGTTATCTCACGCGGAAGATCGGGTTATCTTGCCCTGTATGCTTTCGACGCCGCTGCCGATGTGGTGTTCGTGCTGGCCATTAAGCACCAGCGGGAGCAAGACTATCACTGAGGTTTTTTGACCTTCGTCGCCATGGATGCCATCACCGAGCGTCCAAAAATTAATCGCTCAGCAATTCCACATAGGCTTGGTAGCTGTAATGACGGTTCTTTTTTTGCCCGGTCTGCTCGACCACGATGCCTAGCTTTTCCAGTGTTTTGACCGCTGCATTGGCTGTGGGGAACGTGGTTCCCAGTTTTTCGCAGACTTGATCGATGGAAAAAATGGGCATCAGTGGCAAGAGTTCAAACAGGCGAAGACTGGCTGGCGTGATGCGGGGCTCTTGGAGCAGGCGACGGCGGTCGGTGTTGATCAGGCTGGCCAATGCGACGATCCCACGCTCAGCGGTGTCTGCTGCGCGAGCAACACCTTCCAGGAAAAAAGCCACCCAGCCTTCCCAGTCGCCATCCGTGCGGACTGCAGAAAGTCGTCGGTAGTATTCGGTTTGATGCTGTTTGAGGTAGGCGCTCACGTAAACCAAGGGCTCTGACAACAAGCCCCATTGCTCCATGAGTGCGGCAATCAGCAATCGCCCAATGCGTCCGTTGCCATCCAAAAAGGGGTGAATGGTTTCAAACTGAACGTGCACGAGCCCAATGCGCACCAGAGGCGGCAGGGTGGGCCGAGTGTCGTGAATGAAGCGTTCAAGATCGGCCAGCAGGGCGGGTACATGCGTGGGCGGCGGGGGTACAAATACAGCGTTGCCGGGCCGAGTGCCGCCGATCCAGTTTTGAGACTGGCGCAATTCGCCCGGTTGGCGACCAGAGCCACGGGCGCCATCCATGAGCAGGCGGTGGGCTTGCCGCATCAGGCGCACGCTCATGGGCAGGCCGTTGGGGTCCCGCAATGTTTGTTCTGTCCAGCGAAAGGCACGCAGGTAATTGGTGACCTCCTCCACATCGTCTGTGTTGCTGACGACCAGCCCCGCCTCTTTGCCAAACAGGTCGACCAGTGTCGCCTGGGTCCCCTCAATCTGGGATGTGAGCAGGGCTTCTTTGCGGATGGCGCTGTAGAGTAACCAGTCGATCGAAGGTACCAAGCCTGCCACCCCTGCCAGACGGGCCAATGCCAGTTCAGCCGTGCGGTTGAGCTCGGCATAGCAAGCGACGTCCAGTTCGGGCTCAGCAGGTGGCAGCGCATGGGGTACAAAAGCGCGCACGCTCTCGCCGAGAGTGGTGGAGGTGACGTAGGTTCCGGTGATGCGCATGGCCAGATATTAAAGATCGCTTGAATACAGGTTCATCATATTAAAGACGTCTTTAATATGATGCAAGCCTGTGAAAGCGGGTTTTAATCTGAGACCCGTTTGTGCCTCAGCCTTCACGCCATGTCCTCCATCGCCATCATCGACTTCGAAACCACCGGCATCTCCCCCAACATGGGCGACCGCGCCACCGAGGTGGCCATCGTCATGCTCGAGGGCGGGCAGGTGGTGGACCGGTTTCAGAGCCTGATGAACGCCGGGGTGCGGGTGAACCCTTTCATCACCCAGCTCACGGGCATCACCAACGAGATGGTGCAGGCCGCGCCCCCGGCCGAGCAGGTGATGCGCGAGGCGGCCCGCTTTGTGGGCGGGCGGCCGATGGTGGCGCACAACGCGGCCTTTGACCGCAAGTTCTGGCAGGCCGAGCTGGCGCGTTGCGGGCAAGACGGGTCGCACCCTTTTGCGTGCACCTTGCTGCTGTCGCGCCGCCTGTACCCGCAAGCGCCCAACCACAAGCTGGGCACCTTGGCGGCTTTGCACCACCTGCCTTCGTCAGGCCGTGCGCACAGGGCCTTGGCCGATGCCGAGATGGCTGCGCATTTGCTGGCGCAGATGCAGCACGACCTGAAAACCCGCTACGGCTGCACCCAGGCCGACCACGCTTTGCTGATGGGTCTGCAACGCACCAGCCGCCACATGGTGGGGTCGTATTTGAAGCAGCGGGCGCAGGGCTGAATAAAAGCGCATTTCAAGTCGCATTTAAAGTCGCAAAATTTCCCGCATTATTTGGTAAATATCTATACATGACATAGACTTGTGTCTTATGTCAAAGTCGCAAAAATTTCAGCTGTACGACCATCCAGTCCAGATGGAGCCCTTGCTGCCCGCTGATCACCGCATGGGCCCCCTGCTGGAGCGTTCGCATGATCTGATCCGCAAGGCAGATCGTTTGTCGGGCTGGTGCCCCAGCGGGGCGCTGCCGGGGCTGCGCTCGTCATTGCGGGCCATGAACTCGTATTACTCCAACAAGATCGAGGGGCAACACACCCTGCCACTGGAGATTGAGCAGGCTCTGCGCAACGATTACGCCCAGGACGCCGACAAGGCCCGCCGCCAGCGCATGGCGTTGGCCCACATGGCCACCGAATCGCAGCTGGAAACGCTGTGGCCCACCTGGGATATGGCCAAAGTTTGGTCGTCGCAGACCGTGTGCGAGATCCATCAGGATTTGTTTGCCCGCTTGCCCGAAGCCGACCGGCAGATCGATTCACCGACTGGCCTGCAAACTCTGAAGCCTGGCGTCCTGCGTGAACGCGAGGTGAGCGTAGGCCGCCATGCTGCGCCCGCTGCGGCGGCTTTGCCGGTATTTCTGAGGCGATGGTCGTCTGTCTATTCAGGACTGCGGCGTGGCGAGATGCAATTGGTCGCCATGGCGGCGGCACATCAGAGGTTGGCCTGGATTCATCCATTTGCAGATGGCAATGGGCGCGTGGCCCGGCTGCACAGCCATCTGGTTTTGGGCCATATGGGCTTGACCAATGGTTTGTGGTCGCCTTTGCGTGGCTTTGCCCGCACACACGAGGCTTATTACGCGAACTTGGCCGTTGCTGATGAACCGAGGGCGGGCGACCTGGATGGCCGGGGCAATCTGACCGAGTCGGGCCTGATCCGCTGGATCGACTACGTGTTGGGCGTGTGCATGGACCAAGTCGACTTCATGGCGGGCTTGCTGTCACTCGATGGCATGAAGGACCGCATGGCGGCTTGTTTGGCCTACGAAGAAAACGTGGTCAAGCAAGGCGTGCGCGCCGAGGCTTTACGGGCGCTGCACTACCTGTTTGCGTCGCAGGCCGAGTTGAATCGGGCCGACTTCAAAGCCATGCTGGGCTTAGGAGATCGCTTGGCCACAGCGCAGGTGTCTGCCTTGCTCAAGCGTGGCTTGCTGGAAACCGACTCGCCCCATGGTGCGTTGCGATTGGGGGTGCCGCAACACGTCTTGCGTTTTTATTTTCCGAGCTTGTGGCCAGAGGCCGAAGCGCAGGGTTGAATCACTGGAACAAGCTCGGCGGCGACACCACGCCGTAGTTGGGGCCCACGCCCGATCCCCATGAGGATCGGCATTGGGTGCTCATCTCGGCCAGGATGTACTTCTGGCCCTGGTCGGCATTGAGGATGCGCAGACACGCGAAGGCCATGATGGGCAAACTGGCATGGGTTTGAATGTCACGCACCACGGGCACCGTCACGAACTCACACGTTTTGTCGCCGGCGGCACTGCACTCGCGGGCGGCTTTGTAAAGTGCACCCCTTTCACCCGGTTGGACCCAGGTGGATTGGCCGATGGACAGCGCTGTGCTGTTGCCGTCCTGGATCAGATTCTGGATCAGTGTGTCGACCACTTTGGCGCTGTCGCTGTCCAGCTGAAAAGACGTCCATTGTGCTGAGCACGTGTCGGCCTTGTCCAACGGTGGAAAACGGAACACGATGGGTTGGCCATCAGTGCCCAGTTTGGGGCCGCCAGGCGTGGCATGGAAATCCCAGTGCCTGTCGTACAGGCATTGCGCCATCACCATCGGGAATGCGCCACCGGGGTTGATGGTGCCCGGACTGGACAGCCCCGCCACTGCGGTGGCTTGCACGGGGCGCGACAGGATGCCCCAGAAGCGCGCAAAAAATGTGGGCACTTCGCCGCCATTGTGGTTGGCGTCTTTGGTGACGGTGACCTGTATGGCGGGCGCGTCGTAGGCCTTGGGCACCATGGGCAGGGGCTGCAGCACTTTGAGCGTGTCCACCAGGCTCCAATAGCCGGAGTTCACGGTGCCGGTGCTCAGGGGGGCACCTGCGGCAGCATTCAGGCCAATGGCTGCCAGGGCCTTGTCTTCGGCCAGTGCCCAGTGGGGCGTGCTGTTGGTGCCGTCATGCAAATACCGGGCACCGGCCAGCGCGGCGGCATCGGCGTCGTTTTGCAATTCGTTGCGGGCCACTTGCAGATAGACCAGGTCGATCGCGAAAGCGGCCAGGCCCAGAAAGAGCGGCAGCAAAAAAGCCACCAGCATGCTGACCGAGCCCTTTTGTGCGTGCATGGCGGGGGCGTTCATTCGGTCACCATCACCGTGCTGCTGCTCAGCACCATGGGCTGGTTCACGGCACTGAGCAGTCGGCCCAGACCGAGGCCCGAATAGGGGTAGCTCACGGTCACGGTCAGGATGCTGGGGAACTCGGGGGTGCTCGAACGCACCACGGCCACGCTGGGGGTGTGCGGTGTGCCCATGCTGAGCAAGGCGCCCTTTGTGTAGGTGATCACCACATCGCTGATTTGCGCATCGTTCATGGGGGGTGAGCGCAGCACGATGCCTGCACGTGCGCCTTCTCGGCTGGCGTTGGTCAGCACCGCCTTGTCGTACAGCGCCAGGCTCAACTCGACGATGCCGAAAAAAACAAACAACAAGATGGGCAGCAGCAGCGCGAACTCCACCGCTGCGGCGCCTTTTTGCGAACGCGCAGTGCGCAGTGGCGCTCGAGGGCGTGAAGGCCAATCTGCAAGAGATGCCAGACGGAATGGGGGCATGAGTGTTCTCCATGGCAATGCATGAACCGGACGGTCATGAGGCAGGACACACAGTAGATGAACGCGCTGACCGTCTCGGTGTCCTGGTGCACACGGTGCGGTGCAACAAGCGTTGGCGCACATGACTTGTATCAACGAACCGATGCGGGGCAGGTCGTGTGAGTTGCGCAACAGACCCTTGGGTGGGGCATTTCTAAAGTGCCTCCACGGTGTCTGGAAATCCTTTCGGGTGCCGCGGTCAAGAAGTTCAGGGTGCAGGCGGCGGACCGACAGGTGCGGGTCAAGGCGCGTTGGATTTCTTGACGTTTTTCAACTTTTTTATTTTGGAGTTTCATCATGAACAAATGGACCACATCGGTTGAGCGATTTCTGAAAGACGAGTCTGGCGCGACTGCCATTGAATACGGCCTGATCGCCGGTCTGATCTCGGTGGTGATTGCCGCATCGGTGACCACCATTGGCAAGGACTTGCAGACCATCTTCGGCACCATCGCCAGCAAATTGACCGCAGCATCCGGCACTCCTGCTGTTTGATTGAACGCGAACAGCCCGGCAAGCCAACCATGGACAGCACAAAACTCGTGGGTCTGTTGATCCTGGGCGTGATCCTGTCGATCGCCATCTGGCAAGACATGGTGCATCGCAAGATTCCCAATGCCCTGGTGCTTCTGGCCAGTGCCTTCGCCTTGTTGTGGTCCACCACCGCAGCCGGCGTGGGGCTGGGTTCGGCGCTGCTCGGGGGTCTGGTGGCCTTCCTGGTGTTCGTGATCTTTTACGTCATCGGCGCCATGGGCGCCGGTGACGTCAAGCTCGTCAGTGCGGTGGGCATGTTCCTGGGACCGGCCGATGTCCTGGGCTTGTGCATCACCGTGTTGATGGCAGGCGGTGTGCAGTCGCTGATCTGGGCGCTGTGGAAGTCGCGCCTCCAGGATGTGTTGCGCAACACCGCGCAAGCCATGCGCAACAGCGCGATGCGCCTGGTTCTGGGTGAATGGCCTGACGCACAGGATTTTCCTTCCGGTCGAGATTCCATGCCTTACGCGCTGGCCATTGGCGTGGGCACTTTGGCGCATGCGCTGTGGAAGTCGGCGTTTTGATCCTTTCTGAAAGACAACCATCATGAGAAACATTCGTCCCGCAGTGATGCTGGTGTTGGCCATCGGCATGGGCATGGCAGCGGTCGCCATGGCAGCGGTCTGGCTCAACAGCCGGGAGTCCTTGCTGACCACCCATGTGGTGGTGGCCAAAGAGGATGTGCAGATCGGCACACGCTTGCAGCGCCACATGTTGCAGGTGGTCGACTGGCCCAGCACCAGTCCGCTCAAGAATCCCCTGACCACGGTCGATGAAGCCGTTGACCGTGTGGTGAACATGCCGCTGGTCAAGGGTGAGCCGGTCTCGGTGGCCAAGCTGGCGGCCAAGGGCGAGACCGGTGGCTTGTCGGCGGTCCTGCGCGAAGGCCGACGGGCCGTCACCGTGAAGGTCAACGAGATCGTGGGCGTGGCCGGCTTTGCCTTGCCGGGCAACTATGTGGACGTGATGGTCAACACCCCCGACAGCCGCAACCACCTGGTCTCCAAAATCGTGATCGAACGCATCCAGGTGCTGGCCGTGGCCCAGGACGTGGCCACGCAGGAGAGCAAACCCAAAGTGGTCAATGCCGTGACGCTGGAAGTCACCCCGGCGCAGGCCGAAAAAATTGACCTGGCCCGCAGCGTGGGGTCGCTGTCCTTGGTGTTGCGCAGCCAGGTCGACATGCAAAGCGTGACCACCGCAGGCGCCCGCAAGAACGATTTGCTGCAAGGCGAAGAAGGTTTCGACAGTGCGGCCCTGCCCGCCGGACTGACGCGCATGGCCCGGGCCATCAAGACCAGCGCCAGCACGCTGGCCAGTGTGGCGGGTCGCAGCAGCGGTCCGGGGGGCAGTCCGCCCCTGCCGGCCGTGGCCAGCAAGACCGAAGTCATCCGTGGTTTGAACAAGACAGCGGAGTGAGCCATGCCCCTTTTCCAACCAAAGAGCCCCATGCCGATTCAAAACAAACCACGTCACTTTCTTCAAATTGGCCCCTTGTGGGCATGCACATGGGCCTGGGCGGTCGCCGCGCCGGTGATGGCCCAGACCCCGGCGCAGGGACCTGCAGGCAGCGAGACCGTGGCCGCAGCCAAAACCACCACAGCGGTGACCCCGGCCAGCAAGGCCCTGGTGGGCAACGTCCCCTTGCACACCAGCGGTTCGGTGCAGGTCATGGCGCCGGTGCATTTGACGGCGGGCAAATCGATGGTCATGCCCTTGACCGACAAGGCGGTGCGCATCTCGATCGCCAACCCCGAGGTGGCGGATGTGATGCTGGTCAATCCCAAAGAGGTGTATTTGCTGGGCAAGAAAACCGGCACGACCAATTTGTTTGTCTGGTCCGCAGGCGGTGCCACCAGTCTGCGCGATGTGACCGTTGGCGTGGACACCGGGGCTTTGCAGTCAAGGCTGCGCGAGTGGGTGCCTGCGGCCGAGAACCTGCAGGTCGACTCGGTGGCCGACACCTTGGTGCTCAGGGGCCATGTGCAGGACGCCTTGAAGGTGCAGCGTATCGTTCACCTGGCCGAGGCGTTTTCTGGTGGCAAGAAAGCCATCAACATGATGCGTGTGGGCGGGGCCCAGCAGGTGATGCTCGAAGTCAAGGTGGCCGAGGTCTCCAAGACCCTGCTCGACGAGCTGGGCGTGGACATGAACCTGACGCGCAGCATTGGCAACACGTCGGTGACCTTGTTGTCCCAGTTGCTGACCGAAGGCGCGACCACGGTCACCGCCGCCCGCGCCAGTGGTCGCACCAACGTCACGTTGACCGCCGAGATGAAAAAAGGCCTGGTCAAGGTGCTGGCCGAGCCGACCATCACCGCCGTCAACGGGCAGGAGGGCTCGTTTTTGGCGGGCGGGCGCATTTACATTCCTGTGCCGCAATCGGGCACCACCGGTGTACCCACCATCACGCTGGAAGAAAAAGAGTTCGGGGTGGGCCTGAAGTTTCTGCCCACAGTGCTGGAGGATGGCCTGATCAACCTGCGCGTGACGCCCGAGGTGTCGGAGTTGTCCCAGTACGGCACCACGATCAAGAGCCTGGGGGGGCAAGCCAGTTTGTTGCCGTCGATCACCACACGCCGTGCCTCGACCACGGTGCAGTTGCGCGATGGCGAGAGCTTTGCCATCGGCGGTCTGATCAAAAGCAATGTGACCGAGTCGATCAAGGCGTTCCCGATCCTGGGCGAGTTGCCTGTGCTGGGGGCCTTGTTTCGCAGCAATGCTTTTCAAAAAGAGCTGTCCGAGTTGTTGTTCGTGGTGACGCCGCGCCTGGTCAAGCCTTCGACCTTGCCGCTGGCCTTGCCGACCGATGGCTTCCGGCAGCCGACCCGCTCTGAATTTTTCATCGAAGGCCGGCTGGAAGGTCGGGAGCAACCATGACGCATTCCCCCATTTTTGAAGCAGGAGCAAACGATGTGGAAATTTGAACACCCCATGCGCACCCTGGGCCGGACCGCCTTGTGCATCTGCCCGGTGCTGGCCTTGAGTGCCTGCGCCTCATCGATCTGGGCCCCCGATGCGGGCCTGGGCCAGACCGTGCGGCAGGCGCAGCGGCTGCAGACGATCGACCCGCAAGCCGCCTTGCGCGCCCCGGTGGAGCAGGGCGCCGATGGTGCGATTGCCAAAGCCGCGATCGACCGGTACCAGAAGTCTTTCGAGACCTTGCCGCCGCCGGTCAATGTTTTGAACATCGGCGTCGGCACCGGTGTGAACGCCTCGGGCACACGTTGAAAGGCCGCAGCATGAAGGTCGATTTGATGGTGTCCAGCGCCGAGCTGGCCAGGACCGTGACGGCCACCTTGGCCAGCAGCGGCTTTGCGGTGACCAGCTCCCACATCCGTGCGCCCGCGCAAGCGCTGGCCCCGCTGTTGCAGGACTTGCACAGTGACATCGTCATCGTGGACAGCACCTTGGCGCACGAGCAAGCCGACTTGCAGGCGATCGAGGCGATGACGTTCGCCAAGCCCCAGTTGTACGTGATCCTGATCTCGGACAACCACGACAAACAGCTGCTCTTCAGTGCCATGCGGGCGGGCGTGCGCGAGGTGTTGACGGCGCCCTTGACCACCCAGGTCCTGGCCGATGCCCTGCAGCGCTGTGCCGCGCACCAGACCAAGCTGCAGGCGCAAGCCGGCCATGGCGCGGCCCAGGCCCGGGTGGCGGCGTTTGTGGCTTGCAAGGGGGGCTGCGGCGCGAGTTTTCTGGCCACGCATGTGGCGTACCTGATGGCGACGGAGTTTTCCAAAAACTGCGCCCTGCTGGATCTGGACTTGCAATACGGCGACGCCTCGTTCTATTTGGGGGCGGGGGCGGCCAAGAACACCTTGAGCGACCTGACGCACCAGATCGAGCGCCTGGATGCGCAGCTGCTGCTCAGCTGCATGCACACGGTGACGCCACGCCTGGCCCTGCTGGCGGCCCCGCAGGACATGGAAACGGCCTTGTCCGTCACGGCCAAGCAGCTGGACAAAGTGCTGCGCCTGGCCCGTCAGAAATACGACGTGCTCGTGCTGGACATGCACCGTGCCATGGACGCGGTGGCCATCCAGGCGCTGGACATGGCCGATGTGGTTTACCTGGTGCTGGACAACACCATGCCGGCGGTGCGCGATGCCAAGCGCCAGGTCAAGTTGTTCCGTTCGCTGGGCTATGCCGATGACAAGTTGCGTGTGCTGGTCAACCGCTACGACAGCCATGGCTTTGTCGACCTCAAGAGCATCGAGGAAGCCTTGGGCTTGCCGGTGGTGCAGACCTTGCCCCAGCAGTCCGCTGCGGTGACCGAGTCCATCAGCCTGGGCCAGCCGCTGGTCAAGAGCCACCCGCAAAACCCGGTGGTCGACGCCTTGCGCCAGGTTGGCGCCAATTTCTTGCAGACCGAAGCGCCCAAAACCAGGACCTGGTTTTCGCGCTGGGTCGGTGTCCATGCCTGATCGCCGATCAGACCCAGTCCAGGAGCCCATACCGTGATACCCAGCATCCGCCACCAATTCCAGACACGTTCCGATGTGCCGCCTGTCGCGGCCATGGGCGCGGTCCGTGCGCCGAACTTCCAGTTCGACCAAATCAAGGCCCGCATCCACCAACAGATCCTGGAAGACATGGATTTGCGCCGCCTGGACACCATGCCCGCCGACCGCTTGCGGCAGGAGCTGCAGGGGCTGACCGAGACCTTGATCGCACAAAACCATTTCGCCTTGAACGAGGCCGAGCGCAAGCAGATCGCGCTGGGCATCCAGGACGATATGCTGGGCCTGGGCCCGATCGAGCCTTTGCTGGCCGATGACAGCATCTCCGACATCCTGGTCAACGGACCTTACAAGGTGTTTGTCGAGCGGCGCGGCAAGATCGAGCCGACCGAGATCCGTTTTGACAGCGAGGCGCACCTGTTGCGCGTGATCGACCGCATTGTTTCTCGCATCGGACGGCGCATCGACGAGATGAGCCCCATGGTGGATGCGCGGCTGCCCGATGGCTCGCGTGTCAATGCGGTCATTCCGCCGCTGGCCATCGATGGGCCCTTGCTGTCGATCCGGCGTTTTGCCGTGGTGCCCTACACGGTGCAGGACCTGCTGCGGTTTGACACCTTGACGCCCCACATGGCGGCCCTGATCGACGGCCTGGCCCGGGCCAAGCTCAATGTGTTGATCTCGGGGGGCACGGGCAGCGGCAAGACCACTTTGCTGAATGTGATTTCGGCCAGCATCCCGCCCGATGAGCGGATTGTCTCCATCGAGGATGCGGCCGAGCTGCAGCTGCAGCAGCCCCATGTGGTGCGCATGGAAACACGTCCGGCCAATATGGAGGGCTCGGGCGAGGTCTCGCAGAGGGCGCTGCTGCGCAACAGCCTGCGCATGCGGCCGGACCGCATCATCTTGGGCGAGGTGCGCGGGGCTGAAGTGCGGGACATGTTGCGGCCCATGAACACCGGTCACGAAGGCTCGATGAGCACCATCCACGCCAACACGCCCCGCCACGCCATGACGCGGCTGGAACACATGTTGGGCATGGCGGGCTTGCAGACCGATGCGCGCAGCATGCGCCAGCAGATCGCTGGGGCGCTGACGGTGGTGATCCAGGTCTCGCGCCTGTCGGACGGGCAAAGAAAGATCACCAGCTTGCAGGAGATCACCGGCATGGAGGGCGACGTCATCACCATGCAGGAGATTTTCAGATTCGAGCAAACCGGCTTGACGGATGGCTCGCGTGTGCAAGGCCGCTTTGTGGCCACGGGCATCCGGCCCAAATTTTTCCAGCGCCTGCAGTCCCGCGGCATCGCCTTGAATCCCGACATGTTCATGCAGGGGGGAGCCGCTTCATGAACGATGTGATGTATTGGGGCATGTTGGCCCTGGGCGGTGCAGCGACCGTGTTCCTGGTCATGGCGTTGGCCTTGTTCTGGGAGCGCGCCATGGGGCCGCGCAGACAACGTTGGGCACAGCGTTGGCGCACGGTGTCGCAGGACACGGGCGAGATCGATGCCGGGCGCCTGATTAAGAAACGCTACCTGAGCGAGAACGCTTCCTTGCAGGCCTGGTTGCAGCAGGTGCCGGCCGTGCAGGTGTATGACCGATTCCTGCAGCAAACCGGGTTACCGGTCACGGTGGCGCAGTCGGTGGTCTGGATGCTGGCCTCGGTGTTGACCTGGGGTGTGCTGGCGCTGGTGTGGGGTGCGCCCCCCGTGCTGGTCCTGGTGGGGGCGCTGTTGGTGTTGTGGCTGGATGTGCTGTATTTGCGGCGCCGCAAAGCGCAGCGGCTGCTGCGCATCGACCAGCAGTTGCCCGACGCGCTGGACCTCATGGCCCGCGCCTTGCAGGCCGGGCATGCCTTGAGCGGCGCTTTGCTGATCGCGGCCCGGGAGTCCAAGGCACCCATCGCCAGCGAGTTGCAAGCCGTCTTCGATGAGGTCAATTACGGCATCTCGGTGCAGGTCGCCCTGCCCCACCTGGCAGACCGCATCGCCAGTGACAACGTGCGTTATTTTGTGGTGGCGGCCCTGATCCAAAGCGAGACCGGCGGCAACCTGGCCGACATCCTCAAAAGCACGGCCTTGTTGATCCGTGAGCGTCAGAAGATCGCCGGCATGGTGCGCGTGCTGTCGGCAGAGGGCCGCTTGTCGGCCGTGATCCTGTCGGCCCTGCCCTTT
>JACCDV010670579.1_pt1 | contig 17621 bp, 6 predicted proteins | sample 7446131 | NCBI WGS metagenome assembly JACCDV01 (sample SAMN15323448, study PRJNA562643) | freshwater metagenome | isolation source: river surface water | place: USA:Blue River Watershed | collected 2017-08-17 | reverse complement strand
CCAACCCCCTGCATTTGCCTATAAAATACAGATTAATTGGACTGAAATATTTTAATTTTATCTATCTAATGCACAAAAGGCAATAATTCAGCCCCTGGGAATAGCAATAGCCACACCTACATTTAGATAGGATAATGATGAATACGAAAAACAGCTTAGAGGGGAGATTCAATATTCTTAACATGGTCGCCATCAACAAAATCAATTAAATGTAGCCTCCTTCAGAAATAACATACAAGAAAAGCGGCGCAGGATAACTGCATCAACATAATCGATCAAGAAAATATTTTAGCCATGAAAAAACATAGCCGTCCAAATAAAAGATGCACCTAAAGAAGATCTAAATATCCTCGATATTAGGAATTGGGAAAGGTTTAGTTGGAGAGGTGGCGGTTTTAAAGAAAGAACTCCAGGATAAAATGAGACGCTATCTTTTGCTTATTTATTTATCAGAATAGCTCAAGCGTGAGACAGCATCCACTAAAATCGATATTGCTAAATAGAAGTTTTAATGCCTATTCCCCATCATTGGAACTCATAATGTGGCAAAGAGCAAGTACAAAGCTAGGAGAAGTCTCAACGATTTAATCAGCTTAGAAAAACCTTGATTTTTTATATATTATAACTATTTGGCAATGAGTTAATATCAATATGCACTCATCGACAGAATATCCTCCCTTTAAAATCATATACAAACCATCATGGCTCGTCTTTAATCAATCTAAAAAATATACTAGCAATACCTACAGCCTCGGAAATAGAACCCTCTTGAAAAATATCTCGGGGATCGCTCAGAGATATAGTCGATCTAGTTCCAAGATTAAAAGGTTGATTTAAATGCAGGCAAATTTCACAGTCGATATCGCAGTCAAACATTTGGAGACAGCCGTCCTATTATTAAAAGGTTTGAGGATAAATAAAAGACACTTGGTTCAAAATCATTCGGGATAATTAAACGTTCAATCTTGCTAAATTAAGAGGAAATGGAACATCTTCGAGAGAAAATGATAGAGCTCGAAAAATACTGCATTGATAAATTTATGGGGATCGAAGAAGGGATTTCCATTTTGACCAGGCTTACCTCAATGATCGAAAGCAAATTAGACAAAGGATAGAAGAGTGCTCCTCGAAGATAGGAAAAGGAGCCACCTAAAGATTCTTAGTATCAGATAAACAGAGTAATAAAGAAATACAATAATAAATCTACAAAGCCAATAAGTCCTTTTAAGAAAAGTCCCAATATTACCTGATAAATGAGTGAATGATTATTTAATAGATATTAATTTGCTTATATATATTGGGCTGTAGGATGGAATAATACTTTGCTTATTAATATGATTTAATACTTCCTTAACCATAATAAAATAATATGAATAAAACTCTAAGGACCTCCTCTCTTCCCCATCTCAAATCTCCCCTCGAAACCAACTATCAAAGATTAACCCGGCCATTCTCAAAGATAGAAAACATTGAGGCCAAATAGTAGTTATTCAAGGTTGGAGAGTACCTCATTGATAAAAATAACCTTCTAGGAAGAGGCTTCTGCAGCCAAGTCTATCAAGGATGCCACTCACAAACAAGTATTTATACACTCATATTTTAGGAGCTAATGTAGCAGTGAAGCTTATACGTTTTGATAAGGTTAAGGGTAAAATAGAAAAACGCCTTTTAAAGAACGAGATAAAAAATTGGAATTAAATAAAAGGCTAAAGAAATATTTTAAAACTCTATGACATTGTTACAACCAAATAATATGTTGCTTTTATAAGCGAACTCTGTAATGATAATTTATTGGAAATACTGAGACCAAAGAAAGCTTATAAAAAGCAAGCATTAGGAAAGGAAAAAGCATTAAAGATAATCAAAGAAATATTGTTTGGGTATTCGGTAATGAAAAAACATAATATTCTTCATAGAGATATAAAGCCTGCCAATATTTTGATTGATCAAAATGGATAGGCTTGCATAGCTGATTTCGGATTCTCAATCAAGAACGATGAAGTATAAAATGATAGCCATGTCAATATTGGGTCTCCTTTGTACATGGCGCCTTAGGTTTTGAAAGGAAATAATTATAGTTCGAAAGCTGATATTTGGGCAATAGGGCTGATATTTCTATAAATGCTGATTGGTGATCTGCCTTGGGTTCATGTAAAGGAATCAAATCTTTATGATAAATTAAAAGAAATAGATATGAAGGATATTATTCCTGTTGATTTATAGGAAAAATATCAGTAGTGCTTACGAAAATGCTTATAATTTGATCCAAGGTTACGTATTGGAGTGCAATAAATGATGAATTACTTTTTCGATAAGACCCAAATCATTGAAATATAAAACCTTCCAAGCATAATATCAATAAGTAAAAATTAAGAGAATATCAACGAGAAACCTCCTAAAAATGAATAGGAACAACAAAACCATAGCTCTATTAGAAATTTATATAAAGTTCATCGCCAAAGCATCATCATATCAAATAAAACATCATACAAACATTCAGCTTAAAAAGTCTCACTTTCCTCCAAAGATCAGCGTAAGACAAGCAGAAACAAACAATTTTTAAGGGAAAATGAAGTATTAGCACTGAAACTTAGAGTAAAACCATCAACATCATAAGAAGTACTTCAAGGGAGCATGAATTCAATCCATTTCTGTAAATTCATCTTCAAAATCATAGAGCTTATCATCAAAGGAAAAGATAATATACACTGTAATTACTTGGAAATGAACTAATTAATACAGGTCAAATTAGCTGAAACCATTCTTTACACTTTGAGTTAAATTAGAAGTAAGTGCGAACTAAAAAATAATTTTGAAGGTCTAAAAAGATTCAAATAGACCAAACAAATCATATAATTAGCCAATTAATACTAAAATAGCTATAATTAATTATTTGAAATACAATTTAATCGGCAAATTGTAGCTCATGAAACCAATCCTGAATACTTGGGCTAGTTAATGGACATCATATTAAGAAAAGGAAAGTAACATTTGCTATTGATTTTATAGTAAGTTGAAAAATTGAAATTGAACGTTGTTTACGACCATTCAATCACTCATTTTACTTACTTGCTTGCCTATATCAATAAGTTAGCATCATTAATCAAACTCAAGAAGAAAGACAGATAATTGTACATTAAAAACTATAAGATCCAAGACCTATCAAATATGAATAACTTCTAAAGCATTACTTTGTCCGAAATGAGAAAAATCTACCTTAAAATCGAGACCTGATAATTTTCCTATTTTTATTAATATTTTCTTTGATTTGAATCATAATAATTGTTATAGTGATCAGTACATGAGCTAATAACAGAAGCATTAAGTGTAGGAATGCACATTCTAAATGTAGTTGATGCAAGGCACAGGAAATATCAAATTTCCATGTACTTGCTTCGTCTAATGGAAAACGGCCAACGGAAAAGATGTATCGAAATCATCAAACAAAGTCAAACTTGTCCAAGGAAAACTGGATTTCAATTAGAAATTGTTGCTAACAACCTATATGCTTGTTGATGCGAAGTCTAAGATATATCTCAAGAAGGAGTCAGTCACCATACTCAATCTACTATCTAACTCAAGGCCGAATTAGCCGAAATTGGTCGGAAGAGTGACTGTGTAGCTGAGTTCAGTTGCTAATTAGATCAATTTTCAGCAATTAAAGCAGTATCCCCTTTAATTCTGTTCAGTTGGTTCCACACTAACCTTTAAGGTGTCCCTTAGGGAGTGCAAACCAACCAATTTAGGCATAAGCGACCTATAGCGATCTGATTATATTGAGTATGAGCCAGTACTGAGCTAAAGAAATACAACTAAAGAAGATACAAAAAGTGAATCCGAAAATAATCAACCTTTAACGGGGGTAACCAATAGATAACGAACTATTACTGTCCAATAGCGAATAAATCGACTTAAATCTTAAAATTAAATCAGTAAATACTCTTCAGGGACTTATTCGTCAAGAGTTAAGCGATAGGTAAACACTAAGAAGTAAGTTTAGTAGAAACCAAATCCTAAAAGCAATATAGTATAGATAATAGGTAAAAAATAATAAAAAGAATAAGAATAACACAAGAAGGGACTTACGGTCCCATCACTCACCAAGAATTCTGATTAATTTGACAGCAATAAAATACTATCGTAGTAAAAGTAATAGATAGCTGTTGAGTCCCCCTTAAAAATGATTTACAGCCATTGAACGGTATATAATAAATGAAGAGATAATAGATAGATTCTGAGACTCATTAATAACAATAGATAAAGAGATTGAGACAGTAAAATGAATATCTTATTTCGTGTTTGGATATTGCAAAGATGGGGGCTGAGTCGGCTAAGAAGTAGATTACCCAACAAAAAGATGAATTGTTAAATTTAAAGATATGTATAAGATAGAGGAGCCAACAAATAGCTCAATCAGATGCTCAGATTTAATAACTTAAGCAACTAGTTGCACAAAAAGACTCATAGATCAAGGAAATATCAACTAAATATGATTTGCAGTTGCGTTAATTTGAAGCTAAACAACGCTAATTTTTAACCAAAATTGACTCGCTGACAGAAATAGTCTAAAGCCAGAATAGAAGCAAGCAAAATAGCCCACTAAGCCTGGAGCAGATGGCATAGGTATAAATGTTGAATGCGAGAATATAATAGCTCAGCAAAATAGTGTAGGATTCGAATTATAGATTCTAAGTTGAACAAAAAAACCATTATAATTCAAAGCTTTAGTTAAAAGAAGTACGAGATTGGTTTACGCAACTACAGGAGCAGTCATAAAATCTTAACCTTTAGAAGGAGCATCTTATGTCTCTTCTTGATTCTTAGAAGCAGAATAGTAGGTAGCGTGTTCCTAATGAAGTAGTAAGATAAATGTAGAGCAAAATAAAATAGCTATAGTCTTAATTATAACTTAAAGACCAATAGCTTGCATAAGCTCACTTATTCGAACAAGCTCTAGAAAACTACAAATCAAACGAGAACAGACTAGTATAATTGTTATAAAATGTTAGGAAGGAGCTTGATGAATTATAAGTCAAATATGTTGAACAATAATCTCACTTACACTAAGCCTAAGAAAAAGCCAAAAAATATGCATAGTTGTTAAGCAAAGCTGAGAAATAGAAATAAATCAATGGAGCTGCATCACGTGAGAAGAATGAGTAGGTTGAATAAAACAAAAGAAAACTCAATGATTTAATCAAAAGACTCAAGTAGAAGTAATAGAACTTGCTAAAAATACAAAGGTAAGCATAGTTATTACAATAAAAATGCAAAACAAGCCAGTCCAATACAGAAAAATATAAAGAAAAGGTAAAGGCTTTATAAATATAAAAGGAAAATGAAAAGTAAAAGTCAAAATTACTCTAAAGATAGAACAGACAATTAAAGACTAAATGTGATCGAGATAGTGAATCCTCAAACAAGTAGATAAAGAGACTCCAAGGAATGCTATAAGCCTAAGCAATCAAAAGAACTTAATTCATATCTTAAATACAAAATAAAGCAAAGAGTGCTTAAAGTAGCAAAAATAAGGATCTTTAACTCAAAATTAAAAAGTATAGCTAAAAGTAGAAGCTTCTTAAATAATGCCTTAATCACCTCTAAGAATAATCTAATAAAATAGCAGCAATACTACAGCAAAAGTAAGTTAACTAAGATCAATTCTTAAACCACAATATTGCTCTAACCCAATAAAACCATCATCTTACTTCAAAGATCAACGAACTTTCCAATCAATGCTTACTCCTGCACGAGAGAAACCAAGGCCTATCCTCTGAGTTATAACTTCTTAATGCATATCAATAGCAGCATTCCCAAGGCCAAATCTCATAGGACAACGAAATATTGTAGTTGAATAAACGATTGATATAAAAGAACAAAGATCTATTGGAGCAAATAGAGCAAAGGAACCAGCATATTGTTGAACTATAAACAGCCTAAGCATAGATGAAAGGCAAATAAGCACATCAAATACTTTCATCGAGTCGCCAAGAAAAAGAAAGGCAGGATTATATATAAAAGTATCAAGAAGTTGTGGAAGAAAACGAAAAGTTATATGTGTAGTTCTAAAAGCTTAATCAGAGGTACCAGCAAGAGTTGATTGAATCCAACCAGGCCAGCTAAGACAAATTTGGAGCTCTATAAGTACAAATTACTCAGAAGTAAGCCTTATTATCTCAGCTATAAAACCGTCGAAAAGAATAAGTGTTAAGATTATAAGGAAAGATTAGTTAGATAGAATATCAACTTTAGTACTATTTAATGTAAATAAAGTAATTAACTGAGAATGTTTCCCTTCTTAGATCATAAATAAAATAAAAGTAATAAAATCTTACTCTTGCCAACAATCAAATAAACTAACTGTCGTAAAAGCTACAGGATGTGTAAAATAAACGTGACTAGTTAGCATTTACATTTTGTAGAGTCAATTAAAGCTAACTATCCAAGCAACCCAATTCTCCCAGTCATCAGTCTGCATAGAAAAAAGATCATTAAAACCTGCTAAACTCACAATTATAATAAGAAATAAGTGAATTAAAATCCAAGATTGATTTTTACCAAACAGAGATATAACGATTACATGAGAAGGATTTCATGCAATAGAAATAAATAATTGAATCGAGTGAAAGACTAAGTCGTTTCAAATAAAATTGCGAAGAGCAGTAAAAACATATACTTTATTTATAATCTTAACTTAAAAACTGGAGATAAAGATAGTCTGCATATATCCAACAAATATAAAGCCTCTAACAAAAAGAAAAATCTCTCAAAGCAAGTTACACTCAACTTGAGAAGGAAATGAGATAGTTCTGCATCATAAAATAGCAACAAGAGAAAGAGGTAATTAAACTTAATGCTTAAATATAGTCTTTAAAAGACAATAATATATAAAGCTAGCAAAGTACTCCCATCAATAAATTCAAACACTCTCCGAGAAATTCATAAGTGGACCTTAGAGATGTCGTAGCAGAGATAGATGGAATTTTACTTCGTCGTAAGCAAGAGGAGTAACTTGAGAATGCATTACGCCTTGTAATAGACAACAATACCAGACAAGAGTAATAATTCGAGCGTTGGGGCAAGTAAAGGGCCCTTATCCAATAAAAAGCCAAACTTATATCAAAATAGCTTCAAAAGATCAAATCCAATATAATGAAAACACCTAATCGCTCAATCGCATAAAAATCACAATTAACAAACTTCCTCAAACCAGCAGAAGGCGTGGTAAACGACCTGATCAACCTATCCTAGCACATGACTGAGCTGGATCCCTACGAAGAGCAGTAATAATTCTAAGGTGATAGTAATAACTCGCCTAGATGAAATAATAAATGATTATGTTAGTTCATGGATCAATTATCAATCTTATCCCCTTCTTGTTTTATGTTATTCTCTCGAACAAATACATTTGCTAATTTATTTGCTAGATTTTAGATTTTGCTTATTCTCTCGTCAATGCGCTATCCGATTTGGATTAGTTTCTTGTTTTACGTCCTTCCCACCACTTTTATGATGTTTTCAACCGACCCATACTTCTTCATCATCTTTTGATGGTGTGCTCTTATCTGAGTTTAGGCTCGATTGGGCAAGGCGGTCTTGAGTTATCTGATAATGTTCTTATTGGTCTTATTGTTTTTCATCACCTCAAGGTATCTCTAGCTCTAGAATATGCCCCATCGCCCCACCTATTTCTTCTCGCTCTTCTTGTTGGTGAGCTCAGGAGGGGTAAATACCTCATTCTTGACGCCTATGTCCAGCAACCAGTTGATCTCCAATTCTTGACTTCCTTGGTCCATGCTAATTAATGATTATGGAAGGATTGTGATCAATGCATTTGTATCAACTGTATTCACTCTGCAAGGGTATTATAATAATTGATATAATGATATTGATATGTTGTGATTAGCTATGAATCAGTTGTAAACCATGTATTTGCCAGTTGCACTGAACTTCTTGTATCCTTTAATAACTTTATCAATTGCCTTTATCAAATCCTTCTCGGTTATGGCTTTACGGCGGTCTCTAATAGCGAACATTCCGGCTTCGGTGCACACTGAACGAAGCTAAGCACCGGTTGTGTTGGGGCAAAGTCTTCCAAGCAACTCATAACGAATACCTTTTTCAACTGACATGTGCTTAGCATGGATCTTAAAGATATGAACTCTTCCTTCAAGATCAGGCAAAGCGAACTCGATCTTTCTGTCGATTCTTCCAGGCCTCATCAAAGCAGGGTCAAGTGTATCAGGCCTATTGGTTGCCATTAAAACCTTAATGTTTCCTCTTGACTCGAATCCGTCCATTTGGTTAACAATCTCAAGCATAGTCCTTTGGACCTAATGATCTCCTCCTGAACCATCATCAAACCTAGCTCCTCCGATGGCGTCAACCTCATCGAAGAAGATAATGCAAGCCTTTTTAGTCCTTGCCATCTGGAAGATTTATCTCACCATCCTTGCTCCCTCACCAACATATTTTTGGACAAGCTCAGATCCAATTACACGGATGAAACAAGCATCAGTTCTGTTGGCCACAGCTCTTGCAGTCAAAGTTTTACCAGTACCTGGTGGACCATAGAGCAAGACTCCTTTTGGTGGATCAATACCCAAATCAATGAATTTTTATGGAGTCAAAAGGGGCATTTCCACAACCTCCCTAAGCTTTTCTAATTGTTCCTTGCATCCTCCAATATCATGATAGGTGACATCAGGCTTATCTTCGACAGTCATCATGGTGACAGTTGCATCAATTTTGGCAGGCAAAGGCATTTGAATTTGGTACTTCTGCCTATCAACCCCAACCCTCATCCCTTCCTCAACATCGGTGGGAGATAGTTTTTCACTGAGTTTGACAACGAACTTGGCAATTTGTTTGAGATGGATGACGTACTTCTTTTCATTGCCCTCCTCAATGATCTTGTTGCATCTGGCAACTTGTAGGGGCTGCTCAGTGGCCCTCTTGGCGTCCTCAGCAAGGTTCCATTGGGCGGGCAGCGACAAGCCAGTATCGAGCTACTTAATACCTGTAAGTTTATTAATCTTTTGAACCATCTATCGGTTCTCCTCTTCTAGTTTCTTTATTGATTCAGCGTATGGACCCAGCCCATAAGCCTTGAAAAGGTTGATCTATCCCTCATCAAGGGGAATGTATTTTTTCTACTTCTTCTCCTCAGCCATTTAAATATTTTTTAAATTATTTACCATGCCCCAAATATTACATTCATAGATAAGCATTTAGACAGATACAATATTTGTGATTAATGCAACAATATCTTAATTAACGTGTTTATAGGGTAATGTTGTATTATCCCATCCAAAGTAGATAATATTCTTTATTGTATAAATTAGCCATCTATATTATCGAACTTTAAACGAATTCTTAACGCCTATAAGATGAAACATTAAGAAGTTCGATACGCAACTATATTATATAATTCTAAATGAATATTAATCAGCCTCCACCACCCCAATTCGCCCCACTCCAACCCCGCTAAAACGAATAAAAACAATAACAAGCGGACCCTCTCAACGAAATCAACCCAATCACCCTCCTCAAAAAGCCATGTATTTCCCCCATCACTTAGAGTAATACAAATAAGCCTTTTTCTCGATGACCTGCATCTCCAATGATTGCTTCAAGTCCAAGAACTACGAGCGAGCAGCTCTAGCTTTGACCAAATGTGTGGACATGCTCGACGTATGAGAGTTGGTATCATAGTTAGGAAAGAATATTTTGAAGGATATAAACAAATTCTGGAAGATAGTTGTCTATGCCAACCTAGCATGCTGCTATCACTACACTCGTAAACTGTCCAAGTGCAATAAATTCTGTGAGAAGATCAAAGAGGAGCTCTAAAAAATAATAAATGAATGCGCACTCGAAAAGGAAGCATTTCTTAAACTGAGCCGGATACTCATCAAACTTAAATTCCAACATTGTGCGATCCTATCCCAACTAGAACAGCACGAGAAAGCATTTTAGCTATGCAAGTCAACACTCCCCATGCTCAAACAGTCCATTTAGATGCTACTGTCCTATATTCAAGAAAGCTCGTCATCTAACCTCATGGAGAAAAAGTCAAGTGAGACGGTTCAGTTTAGTAGGCAGGTCTATCGATTTGGATAGGGATTGCTAAATGATCTTCTAAAATGCTTGAATTAACCGATGAAAGAAAGATAAAGAAATGCCTTTTATTACTGGTAGAAAAATCCATAGCAAAATGAATAGCAAGTAAAGAAAAAGTTCGTCCTGAATGGAGAAAACAATACCTGCAAAAGATCAATCTTAGGAGTGAGCAAATCGACTCATTGGATAGATTAATTTAACATCGGGACTATCATGCACTTTTCATAAATGAACATCAATGACTTTGAAAATACCATACCCATGGAGGAGTATCTCTTCAAGGATAGGCTCTATTAAATTGTTATTTATTGCTCAATGGCTCACTTCACCATGGCGACTGAGTTGAGACTCATATAATCCACCCAGCAGGAGAAAAATTAATCCAACAATAGTCAAATAAACTCGCAGATAAACCTAATGAAGAAATACGGTTATGAATAAAAGTCCGAATTGTTTAAACTTTCATAGATATATCATCTTAGGTCGATTGACATTATGGCTCGAAATATCAAGACAACAGTCCCATACATTACACATATAATCCGCTCCTATGAAAAGCATTACATAAAGCAGAAGAAAGTGCTGGAACCAATCGCAGCCATAATAGAAGAATCAGCTTTGTCTATCAATTAATCGAAGGATGAGAAACTTCATAAGGAAGATGAGCCTTATTATGAAACTAGCTATAATAATTATGTTTACACCAATCACGAACAAATGATTCTCGATCATCGCCATGAACCATAGGTTGAGCCTTGCAACTAACTTCTTCTTTAATCGCAAAATTATAGACCTCAAATCAATTCTAAGGCCCAGCTGTAATAAAATTTACAAAAGAAATAAGCTAGTTCCCCCAATTCACTATAGTCTGAGAGGTAAGTAAAGAAGTTGATGACAGTCAGGTCTGCTGATAACTTGAAGAAGATTATTTAAAGTCCCACTGATTAGCCAAACAATAGTGACTAGTACCTCAAAAGCCAGAGACCCAATAAATCTTCAAGCAAAGTCAAGAAATCAGGAATAAGAGAGAAATCAAACAGCAAAGCACCATTGATCAAGCCTATTGCTGGCCCCTTTACAAAGGACCTGAAGAGAGATGTAAAAGGCTAAACAAAAAGAATAGATTATTAAAGAAACAATGACTATAAGCTTAAAACTGATCGGATAATGGATAAGAACAAAGACAGATAGCGTAAGACCAACAAAAAGGAGAAGATATTAGATTTGTAAGGCGACAAGTATGGCTAAAAATAGATTAAGATTAAAACTTAGTCATGCACTCACATAAAAGTCTTCTACAAGAAGAAAAAATGATTATGTTTGTTTTCAAATCACTCATTCATTAATAAACTAAATATAATGCGAGGAATACGCATAGATAAGCAAAAGATCAAAAATAAAAACTACGTGCAGTCTAGCTCAATGAACATCACTCAGATAAAGCGCAACTCCAAAGAATCATTCGAAAGGCTAATCGAGGACAATTAGGAATTTAATCAATATATCAGTAATCATCCAAAATATCAAAGATCAAAATTACACCAGAATGCAGCAGTAACAGTCATAAAATCCAAATTTGGTAATTCCTAAAAAGTTCAAAGAGTTCATTAACTCCAAACTTTTTAAGGAGCTCCTTAAGAAAATATACGAGTATATGATTCTATTGTAACAATTTGACGAGAAATACAAGCAAATTGTTGTTGATAATAAGCTAAAGATGTAGAAACTAATGCTCTATGAAAGCCATTCTCTTCAAGAAAAATGCAAAGAGATAAGTTACATATATATGGGAATACTCCTTAGCTACGGATAATCTAAGTTTATCTTCAAAGACCAATACTTCTTTTAAACCATGATTTACTTTCTATCTGAGCTATTGAAGGAGAATTTCTAAGAAGAAGTCTATCCAAAGATAGACGAGGAACTAAACCGCATGTTTAGAACTAATTCATTCAATTTGATCAAAAGAAGATATGACGAGGATCAAGTTATTGAAAAATATCCTTAACTCAAAGATGTGAAGTATGTTCCCAACCAACAAGGATAGCAAAGATTAATTAATCGATTAAAAATTCATAAAAAGTTTAGATATGCCGTTGAAATCAGCCCTTAAAAAACACCCTCGATTCCAAAGCCATTGAATATAAACCAAACAGCTTCTAAATCCATCAACAGTCGTTCGCCACTGATTGCCTGTTTTTACCCAAGCTCACAATAAAAACTCTATAATTTCAGCAAGCAGCAAAATGAGAGAGGATATGTCATTCGAACGATGCAAGGAAGGAGATCCTATTCATTTAGCAGACAGTGAGAGCAAAGGATGCCTATTAGTATCCTACGATGATATTTATTATCAGAGTTGTTGATAATTATAAGAATGCTAATCAAAAATGATAAATAGAAAGATTATGAATAAATACGATAGATGAAATTTTAATCCCATATCCCTCATGAATGCTTATTTTGCCATCGGATGACTCCTTAAAAGAAACATTTATTCTTCGTTTTATTAAAGAAGCTCTCCAAAGAATTAACATCTATAACAGTAAAATAGGAGAATAAGACAGTCGAAAACGACTACTATAGTTTTAAGCAGTTACTAAGGATCATATTTGGATGTGAGGCAAGCGATTATGAATCAATATGCCAGCATAAGAAATATTATGTGTAATTATTACTATTACCATAGGTATTATATTCAGAAGCTAAAGTGCACTGAGCAGGACTTTAACTATGCCACAAACAAATTATCTTAGACTTTTGCCTAACAAAATTATCATCTTTACCTATTATCCAATCAGGTACAATCATTCAAAACTTAGATCAAAAATTCAGCATAAAGCATCGCTTAGGGAAGAATAGAAATAGATAAAAGTGCCGATTAACCTTCTTTTTATCACAATAAGCAGGAAAGAATGAGAAATACAAGAAAGAGAAAAAGTTAGGCATTTTCCCACATCGATTAAAAGGGTGAATTATAGGAAAAAGATGAAAGGAAATAAGGTGGGTAGCAAGAGTAAGGAGTAATGAATTCGATGAGTTATATGCCTGCTTATAATTCTTAGTTGATGATTGAACCTAGTCCAACATCGATATCGTTAAACAGTATAAACAATGGAGTATATTACTACCAATTCCCAATATTCTTTACACAACATGAACAATGATTCACATAAAGATTGTATATTGCTCAACCTGTAATATTTATTGCATTATCATACGTGCTTATTTGACATTTATATATTTGATTTGAGCCATATTGAATAAACAATAAAATTAATGCCTTTAATTTCTCAAGAATTATTAAGCAAATCATGGATAGCAATCTTTCTAAGGATTAAATTAATAAGCTGTGATAATCTTGTAATGTTGGATATATGATGGCATTGATAGAGTTTATGAGAATTAAAAAAAATAAAGAGTGACTTGCAGAATAAAAATGATGTTTTGGTGTATTATGACTATTTAGAAAAGGAATGATACAATATTAATAAAATCGGATAAAATTTGACTTAGATGTTTAGAATTATTAATACTTAATTTATCAGATAATCAGAATCAGTCATATGATATAAAATAGATATTAATGAATGAAAGCCATCTGCGACATATCCAGATAGGTCTTGCTGGGCCATACAACGCTGGGAAGGCAGCATTGATAAGCACATAAATAAGAGGTTAATTCAACTAGACTGAATTTAACAAGCATTGTGATGATTTCCGAAGTAAAAAATACGAGGTTGGCGATGAAACAATCAAAGCTTTCCTATTTAGACCTTCTTAAATAGGAGAAATGTATGAGTCTCGCAGAATGAACTACTTGAATAGTAATTAATTATTGATTGAGATCTTGACTCCATTGGAATATGCATAGACCTTGGTGATATTTAATCGATTAAGAAATATGATTTTAGAAGAATCAGCGAGCTCAAGGATCCTCATAAACCAATATGGCTGATTGGATGCAAGGCAGACTTATAGCAACAAGTGGATTAAAGTTAAATTAAAGACATTGCGAAGAAGTATAATATAGAATATGTTTAAACCTCGTCCAAATTAAATACTGGAGTCAAAGAGCTATTTGAGGAAATGGTTAAGGTCACTCTTTAGTACAAATTTAAACAAAAGAATGGTGTAGCTCCTTATAAATAGTTAAAGAACTAGCCAAAAACTGCACCTCAACCTGAGACAAAGGGCAAAAAGTGTTAAATTATGTGATGAATATATGATTGCAATTATTTTAATTATGAATAAATAGAGAAGCTTCCCACTCAGATAACCCTTTATGTATTGATTCACATCCTCCCTTGTTTAGAATTATCAAATACTTAATTTATCAAATAATCCGAATTAGTCATATGATCCGTAAATAAAATGAGGAAATCGTTAGGATTGGTTTTGATGGTTTAAATAAAGTCGGGAAGACAGCATTAATAAGCACAGAAATAAAAGGATAATTCAACTAGACTGAGTTTAACAAAATTTATCATGATTTCCGAATTAAGCGATACAAAGTCGGCTAAAAGACTATTTAAGGTGTCATCGGTAGACCTTCTTAAAGAGGAGAAATGTATTAATCTCGCAGGATGTCATACTTCAATTGTAATTCATTATTGATTAAGAAGTTGACTGTATTGGAGTATGCTTCGACCTTAATAATATTGACTCACTCTATTCATATGATTTCGACCGATTCAAAGGTCTGAAAAATCCTCATAAACCAATATGGTTGATTGGATGTAAGGCGGACTTATAGCACGAAATTTATTAAAGTCAGATTCAAAACATATCAAGTAGGCACAATCTAAGATATGTTGAAACATCTTCCAAACTAAACAAAGGAGTCAAAGATTTGTTTGAAGAAATGATTAAACTGACTTTTTAATACAAATAAAAAGAAAAGAATCAAATGGCAACAGAAAAATCGTTAAAGAATTAATCAAAAACTGCGCCTAAACCTGAGACAAAGGGCAAAAAGTGTTAAATTATGTGATGAGTATATGATTGCAATTATTTTAATGATGAATAAATAGAGAAGTTTCCCACTCAGGTATTCCACTCTATCTCCTTCTCCAACTCCGTAGAGCAGGTTCAAGTTCAAATCTCTAAACCAGATTAAATAGAAAGCTAATACTATGAATACCACTCTTACCAAATACCGAAGTACCCGCGAGATGAGGAAGCTTTAGCAAAAGAAAAAGACCAAAAGTCAAAGGAGTATGTATCAATACTAAAGGACCAGTAGTTTAAGGAAGCAGAACTACGAGACAATTTTTAATAATTCAGATTTAATTGAGATCATAAAGCTTAAATTACATGAAAATGACACTCCAGATTTGAGAATAAAAACATAGTATACGATGAATCGAGGCGAATTGAAGAGTTTCATTAAGAAAAAGAAAACGTTCGACTTTATCAACAATGGCTCCATCAATATAATCAAGAATATGTTTCCTAAAAAGATCGACTTGATAATAAACCAACTCAAATTGAGGAAAACAGAAGAAAAGCTAATAGTACCTCGCAGTCAGATTATTGTTGATCTAAAGAAAAGACCAAATACTGCTTTGAATCGTCCAACAAACTCATACCTCTTAAAAAAGCCACAAATCCCCCCTAAAATTACTAATTCAGGCCAAAAGAAATTTATTGTAACCGTACCCGTAAAGACAGAACCCTAGCTAAATGTGAGTGGGTGGGATATTGACAATTTATAGGATTAATTGATTTTCTAAGACAATACTCAAAGGAAGGGGAAGCATAAGTTGAAGAGCAAAAGATGAAATTTTCAATATTTAATGCAATAAACATGATGTATATTAGACATACTAATAACCTCAATCAATGCTATATATTTTCTTACTCCTCGAGAATCATCACATTATCGTTGGCCTTAGGCATATTATCGGTATTTCCCATTTCACCCCTTCTTTAGCTTGCTTGATTAATTTGAATCATTGGGTTTTCTTCTTCCTTTAAAACTGTATGTTCCTTCCTATCTTTTGTGATTTATGACTTGATTCTCCTCCGAGCGTGAACATTCGAAAAAGGCAAAAACTGTTCCCCAGATCGATACATGAGTGAAATAAGCAGGTTTACCTTTATTGGCTCCTGAATTTGTTGTATCTTAAAGGGGAAAGGCTTATTATATTAAGAGATGGGATGGAGTTTGAGGATATCAATGAAAAAGAGATTGACTAGTTTTTTCACTGCAAGGAAGTGTTTGGGTGCAGATTAAAAGGCCACATTATAATAATGTCCTTGATAAAAAACAAATATTTTCCTATGCTATTGGCGCTAATCCTCCAAATTTTATTATCTAGCCTATTCCCCTACTAAAAGCTCACCATGACCATCGAGCAGTGATTTATGCTCAATTGTCTGGATTAAAGTGGGATCGTCTTGATAATTACTCCATTAGATTTGAATAAAATTTGGGCATTTGCTCTATCTATAAAATATTGTACCACTTGAGCCAAATTTCTAGCAATATAGACGTCGACTGGGGATTCTTAGTCTGGATGATATATTTTTGATATGATCTTACTGAGCTTTTACATTTAATGCTTGCAAGTCCAAAATAATGTATTATATAACAGTATTGCTAATTTGCCTTATAATGCGTCAATCAATTAACTGTATCATTCAATAATGAGATTCAATAATTAGGCATGTATTTTCTAAGAAGAATAGTGATTTCTCAGCCAAATATGATACTACAGCCCTAATAATTACACTCGACCAAAATAGATAATTATTTTCTATTTCTGTAAAGCACAACCTTTACACCCGCCTTTTTTGTTATAATAATCAAATCTTGCATGATCAAGCAGTTATCATAATCGATAGCGGAGGAGCTATGCGCACAGCAAGTGATAACAAGTCTACCTGACTGCATTAAGGAACTTGTTGACAACTCCATCGATGCAGGCTCAACTTACATCGAAATTATACTGCATTAGTATGGCAAGCACAAGATATAAATCATTGATAATGGGTTTGGAATTGACAACTTTGATTTCTTAGGCAAGAAGGGATCAACCTCAAAGAATAAAGGCAATGATCAATTTAACTACTTAGGCTTTAGGGGTGAGGCCATCCATTCAATTGGCCGGGTAAGCAAATCAATGATTATATAAAGTAAATGCTTTATGGACGGCTTCAGAAGGGTCTTCAATGTAAACACTAACCAACTATAAGTATTCAAATAGGAAAGACTCTGCCACGGCTAATTTAATTTCCAAGTGACAAACAAGCAGAACTCAAGAACTACAGGAACAAAGGTGACGATTGAGGATATCTTTAAGAATTTACCTGTGAGGCATATCGAACTACATTCTAAATGCAAGTAATTCCTTAAGAGAACTAATTAGCTTATCAAATAATTTTGCTTCATCTATCCTGAAATTCAGTTTATCTTTATCAACACACGAGAGGGCAAGCCTTAGATAATAATTGAGACTACTGCACATAAATGCTTCTCGAGGACCACGTGGCTG
>JACCDV011220106.1_pt1 | contig 17627 bp, 19 predicted proteins | sample 7446131 | NCBI WGS metagenome assembly JACCDV01 (sample SAMN15323448, study PRJNA562643) | freshwater metagenome | isolation source: river surface water | place: USA:Blue River Watershed | collected 2017-08-17 | reverse complement strand
TTCATTTGCACTAGCGGAATATTAATTTCTTTATTACCGAATCCAGGCGTGTGAATTTTACCAACTAGATCTAAGTAGTTCACCATATTAGCGTCGTAAGGTCCGGTTACTAGCTTAGCTAGGTACTTAGATAAATGTTCTTTGCGGAACTGAATCATCGGGTGATCGTGACCAAGTGCGGCAAGGTCAGATGGCAGCTCGCCTTGATAGCCATGCTGGCGAATCATAAAGTGTCTTTTGGTTGCGTCGTAGCCGAAGAGTTTGTCGTAAACGGCGTTCACTAAACTAGGAACTAGGGGTGCGACTAGAGGGGCGGCACCGATTATTGTTCTTATGTCTTCAGCGTCCAGACCTATAAACTCAGTAAGATACTGAAATCTATAGCCTAAATCACTTTCTAATTTTGCTTCGTCGATATGTTTCATTGCTTGAGCTGCCATCTTATTCCTTTTAGTTAAAGGCTTATCTTGTTTTTCTGCGCCTTCATACTTAGATTATCGACCATTTTCCATAGCAGCTCTTGACTTAAGTCAAGAACTTGAGGCTAGAATATTAAGCTATGCCTAAGACTAATTACTGCAAGAAAAACGATATCGAACAATGCCTAGCACGCAGAGTGCTTTGTATTTGTAATGTAATTTTGCAGCATCCGTTATTCGCTGGTATTGAGAGAGAAGAAACGCATAAACTAAGTGCTATTGCTGATGTGATTCACAAAGACAAAGGCGAATATCTATTAGCGCGCGGTACTAAGGCTGATTGGGTTTACTTCGTGCTTGAAGGTTCTGTAAAAATATACTCAAGAGACGATGATTCAGATAAAGAATTTATACATCAAGTCGCTAATCGAGGCGACTCTATTGGTTTAGAGCAGATTTTTATAGACTCTGCTACTTATGATTTCTCTATTGAAAGTTTAACTAAGTCAACTGTATTAATGTTGCAGCGTGAAAGCTTCGCTAAAATCATCAGTAAATCAGCAGTTATATCTCAGAATCTTATTAGGTTTCTTTCGCGAGATTTGCAAGGACTTAGATTGCAAATTGAAGATTTGGTTCTTGAGGATGTCTCAGATAGAGTGCTTACGTATCTCCATTCTTTTGGCTCAAAGCCAGTACTAGAGCTGCCTCTATCCAAAGCTGATACTGCCGCCCTCTTAGGTACGGTACCAGAGACTTTTTCGCGAGCGCTCAAGCAACTAGAGAAGTCTGGTTATATTCGTAAAATAAATAAAAATCAAATTAGTCTTGCTTGTAATCAATAATCTTCTCTGCCATACCCTCAAAGAGAATATGATGCACAGGGATGAGTGAATACCAATATAGGCGCCCCAATAGTCCATAAGGTCTAAATGTGGCTTTTTGAATAAAGCTATATGTTCCATCTGCATTATCGCGCACGCGAAACTCTAACCATGCTTCACCGGGGACTTTCATCTCAGCGTAGAGAATTAAATGTCTACCTTTGTAGTCAGCTTTAAGTACTCGCCAGAAATCTAGAGCATCTCCTGTTTTAAGTTCTTTATCTTCGCGTCTGCCGCGTCTAAGCCCCACACCACCCAGGACTTTATCTAATTCACCGCGTATTTGCCAAAGCCAGTCTAGATAGTACCAACCGCGCTTACCACCAATCATCCAAATATTGTCTCTGACTTGATCGGGGTTGCTAGTGAATTTAATTTCTCGTAAGTCATAAAGGCAACCATGTTCTGGTAATGGTATGTGTGAAAAATTATTTACGATATCGTGTGACTTGAGATTAAGTGCACCAGTCCATGAAGAAGGGATTTCATCTTGAGAGATTTTGTAGAGAGTTTTACTGATAGCTTCTTCGTAACCAAGCAAAGTAGTCGGGACTATTTTCTCGATACCAAGATGTTTGCAAATAACTTCATTGCGCAAGCTGCTAACCAGGGTTCTAGCTAAAGTGTAATTAGTAGAAGTAATGAAATGCAGCCAATATGACGATAAATGAGCTGTCATCAGTGGTACTGTAAAAATGTAACGTTTAAGTCCTCGAACTCGAGCATAACCTAAGAGCATGTCTTTATAGGTGACAATGTCAGGACCACCGATATCGAAGACCTTGTCATAAGTTTCTACTTTTAGTGCAACACCAGTTAAATATTGAATTACGTTACGGATAGCTATAGGTTGGCAGCGTACGTTAAGCCATTTAGGAGCTATCATCACCGGTAGCTTCTCAACTAGATCTCGAATAATCTCGAAGGACGCACTTCCAGAGCCAATGATAATGGCGGCGCGCAATACGGTAAGGTGATAACGACCTTGTCTGAGGATTTCTTCAACGAAACGTCTAGAGCGCAAATGCTTAGATAAGTTTTGATCGTTACTGATACCACCTAAATAAATTACTTGCTTGAGAGGGTGCTCTTTTAGAGCTGTAACGAAATTTTGAGCACAAATTGATTCTAAATCCTCAAAATCTTTACGATTATGTGAGCTCATCGAATGCACTAAATAGTAAGCAACATCTATATCTTTAGGTATGGAGCTTAAACTACTAGGTTCTAGTAAATCTCCTTGTATAATTTCTAGATTACCAGCTCCAGGTTTTATAACACAGCTTTCAACTCCGTCTGGGACATAGAGAGAGCCGTCGTAACTAAGTAGTTTTTCTTTATCGAAGCGGCTAGGATCTCTAACAAGTGCGACTACTTGATGCCCTTGGCAGAGCAGGGAGAGTATTAGTCTCTGTCCTATATAGCCGTTAGCGCCTGTGACTAGTGCCTTCATCTACTTATATAGTACAGGACACTTGCTATTAGGTTTTTGGCTTATTTTGGGGCTATAAACCCTTATTTCTAGGCTATTTTACTTGTTTTTGTCAAAAATCAAGAATTCTTAATCTTGTGTTAATTGAACGGTGTATAATTATAATTCCACGGTGTTCAATTAAAGGAGGACAATATGTTAGTAAATAGAATCAGTAAAATAATGGCCCAGATACGTAAGTTATGTTTATTAAAGCTAGTCGTAGCACTATCTTTATTAGGCATGCCCAATATGGCTTTAGCAAAAGCACATAGTAATAAAACCCTAATCCCTGTAAAGTTTAGTCAGACTACTGAATTAGAAAATACAAAAGTTGGTGACACTCTAGTACTAAAGGTGACTGAAGATGTAAATGACCAAGACGGTCGTTTGCTCTTTAAGCGAGGAACTGTAGCTAATGCTCAAGTAACTAAAGTTTCAGGTAAAGCTCTTTTTGGAGGCGCGGGATCTCTAAAAGTTAGCGCTTTTGAGATCTCTGATGTTTATGGTACTAAGCATCAGCTTGAGTTGAAGGAGCATCTTGATAAAAGATCTTTGCAGGTGGTGCAGGGTATAGGTGCAGCTGCAACGGGAACAACGACTGTTGCTGCGGGTTATGCAGCGTCAACTATGTTCTTTGCTGAATATGATGCTATCTCAACTGCTATTCTTGCGACCCCTTTAATTCTAATAGCTGGCGCTGCTGGTATTCTAACGTATAAGCTAGTAAAGCCAAGTAGTCATAAACTAGAGATTCCGAGTTATAAGGAGTTTCATTTGAAATATATTGTGAGTTAGGGCAGCTTGATGTTTAGGTTGACTGGGCGGCAACATAGCCAGATGCCCATGCCCACTGTAGGTTATAGCCACCTAGCCAGCCTGTAACATCTACGCACTCACCGATGAAATAGAGCCCTAGGATTTTTTTTGACATCATAGTCTTAGAGTCTAGTTCTCGCGTGTCTATGCCGCCAGCTGTTACTTCAGCCTTAGCGTAACCTTCAGTGCCGCTTGGACTTATTTGCCAGTTGTTAATTGCTTTAGCGATAGTTTCAAGTTCTTTATCTGGGTACTCAGCAAGTACCTTACTTAAATCATGTTGCTTGCCGAGATAACTTAGGTATTTCTCTGCAAGTATATGCTCGCGATTGATTTTGTCTTTGAGTTCATTACGTCTAGACTCGGGTAATTCTAATGCGCGCAATAGAGTAATAAGTTGTAGTTTAGTCCAAGGTTTTGCGCCTTGCTTAGAGCGCAAAAATGTGACGTCGGTCACATTTTTGCTATGCTTAGTAGCCAGCAGTAACTCTAGAACACTAAATTCTGGACAAAGATCAACAGTAATAGGCAAGCCATTTTGCCAGTAGCTTGAGATTTGCAGTATGGCAGGTCCGCTCAGTCCGCGATGAGTAAATAATATATTCTCACGGAAGCTTGTTTTGCCGCAGCTAACTCTAGCGTCCATACTAAGCCCAGCTAACTCCTCCAGTCCCGAGCCAGTCAAGGGTACTAGCGCAGGTCTAGGCTCTAGTACATTAATACCGAATTGTCTTGCTATCTCATAAGCGAAAGGACTAGCACCCATAATAGGAATAGAAAGTCCACCGCTAGCGATAATAAGTGATGCGCAACTAAAATCACCGCAGCTAGTATTTAATGCAAAACCTTCACTTGATTGTTTTACGCTAAGCACCCTAGTTGGGTAGCTAAGCTTTACTCCGTGGATTTTAGCTTCGCTAAGTAGCATATTGATAATTTCGCCAGAGCCATTGTCACAGAAAAGTTGACCTAGTTTTTTTTCATGGTAGCCAATATCGTAAGACTCGACTAATGCGATAAATTTCTCGCTAGGATACTGTGCTAGAGCTGACTTGCAGAAGTGTGGATTGGCGGAGAGATAGTTCTCAGCACTGGCACCTAGATTAGTAAAATTACAGCGAGCACCACCTGAGATGCGGACTTTTTCTAGGACTTTCGCGCAAGAATCTATTAGTAAGACTGAGCGTTTGCGCTTGGCTGTTTCAATAGCAGCCATGAAACCAGCAGCACCGCCGCCTATTATGATAACGTCAAAATTATTCATCTTAGGTTAACGTGTAGGGTCGCTAAGATACTGTGATTGAAATCGTCTTCATCCTCAAAGAAATGTTGCAACTGGTAGCCAAGCCAGAGAGCAGTTTGCTTGTTTAATTTTTTAATAAAGCCAAGATATACCCGGTTTTGCTCTAGTCCAGCATCGGTGCGCTGATTGGAGTTGAGATTGACCATAATTTCATCGCTCATAGTAAGAGTAAGAGTATCACTTAGTGCGTACTCTCCAGCGATCATATACCTAGCTCTAACCTGAGTATCAGTATCTTCTACCATCCGCTCATCTATTCTCACGCGGTGGAAAACCCTAAGCTTATCAATACTAGTATCGTGGCGATAATAGAACTGTTGCCATAATCTATTTTCATAACCTGAACTGCTATCGAAGCGCTTGAGCCAGTCATAGGCTGCGGTTGCGATGATGTCACGATTAAACTCGTAGTTAAAACTACTACGGATTAGCTGAGTATCCATGCTAGTGAAATTCTCATCAAATCTTGTACTTAGTGTTTCGCGAAAGAAAATATTCTCGGTTACGGGTAGATCTAGGTGTATTGTATTCCAGGACGTAAGTTGACTGCTTGCTAGGGCTGGATTGCAGATCAGGTTCAGAACTAATCCTGCGGTAATTAAGTATTTATTCTTGCGATGCTCACTCATCCAAATAGTATCTCACTGTCGTTACTACTTTTCCTCTACGGAAGCGTAAGAGAGCTTTAAGCATCATAGCGGTTTGGTTGTGCAGAAGATTATGCCAAGCTTTCTTGGTGACGAACTCAGGTACTATTACGGTAACAATATCATGTTCGTAACGATCCTCTACTTCGTCTACATACTTCATAATCGGATCAATAATAGAACGGTAAGGCGAATCTAGGATGACCAGTGGAACGTTGCAGCCCCATTTTTCCCAATCACGTTTTACTCTCTCAGTACTTTCATCATTAAGCCTTACATGTACTGCTTCAACCCTTGGTGACATACTTTTAGCGTATTGAATGGCGGGTATAGTGCCGCGATTGAGCGAAGAGACTAGAACGAGAACGGTGTGCTCGATAGCTACTGGACATACGGCTTCATCGATAGGCAAGGAGAGTTGTTTTGACATTGATTGATAGTGAGATTTAATTCTCATAAAAAACCAAATCAACAGTGGCATAGCTAGTAATACCATCCAAGCACCTTCGAAGAATTTTTCATAAGTAAGCAAGATAGTAACTGCGCCAGTTACTATAGCGCCGGTTAGATTGATAGCGATACCACGACCAGCATGTTTGCTATGAACTCTTTGATGGTGAACTACCATGCCAGCTTGCGCTAAAGTGAATGAGAGGAAGACGCCAACAGCATATAAAGGAATTAAAGCGTGGGTATCAGCGTTGAAAATCCAGATTAAGATAGTAGAGACCAGTGAGAGTAGTATGATGCCGTTTGAGAACACTAGTCTGTCTCCAAGAGTCATTAACTGTCTTGGTAAATAATAATCGGTAGCTAACAGTGTTGCTAGGCGCGGAAAGCCAGCAAAGCTAGTGTTGGCAGCCAAAACTAAAATAATCATGGTTGTGATCTGTACTAAATAGTAAAGAATATTATCGCCACCAAAAGTGGCTCTAGCAACTTGCGAAATAATTGTTTCGGTATGCTTCGGCATGATATCGAAATGGAAAGCAAGATAGGTGACACCGATAAATATAGAACCGAGCAGTAACCCCATCAGCACCATGGTGTGGTTAGCATTTCTGTCGCAAGGTTCTTTAAAAGCTTTAACACCATTAGAGATAGCTTCTATACCAGTGAGTGCTGCGCAACCATGAGAGAAGGCTTTCAGTGCTGCCATGATCAGAGCGCTATTAATCATTAGACTACCTAAACCATTTTGTGCTTTAGTGATACTAAGTAAACCTTGAGCTGTATGATGTTCTGGATGTGGTGCAAAAAATCCCCAGATAATAAGGGCAAGCATGATAACGATAAAAGTATAAGCTGGAAAAGCAATCACAGCAGCTGATTCACGCACTCCGCGTAAATTGATGAAAGTGATAAACAGAACGAAGATTAAAGCAAGATTGGTTTGTAAATGATGTGGCACTAAACCAGTTGAGGTAATAGCAGCAGCTCCAGCCGATACGCTCACAGCTACAGTTAGCACATAGTCTAGTAGTAGGGCGGCACCAGCTATTAAGCAAGCTGTCTCGCCTAAATTTTCTTTAGCAACTACGTACGCGCCACCACCATCTTTATAAGCGCGAATTACTTGGCGGTACGAGAAAACTACTATTGCCATTAATAAGCAAATAGATATAGCTATAGGTATAGAAAGTAAATTAGCTTGGAGAATGTATGGAGTAGCAGCAAGTGCGATTAATATCTCCTCGGTTGCGTATGCTGTAGAAGAAAGCGCGTCTGCTGCAAAAACGGCTAAACCCAAGGGAATGTTTAATCGTTCATGTGCTTCTCTATGACTTTCAAGAGGTTTGCCGAATATTAGTTTGCGCCATTCCATACTGGGGTTTATATAGAGTTTAACTCTCGAGCTGTATAGGAGCAAATTGTTAATAATTACTACCCTTTTTACTGAGCTTCAAGTATAATCGTCACTGCAAATGAATCTAATTAACAAGTTATTACGTAAGAAGCAAATCAACCAGCTTAATAATGAGCCGGTGGATAGTGCTGGGCATATGAGCCTCAATAAGATACTCACTACCCGTGATCTTACGGCTCTAGGAGTAGCGGCGATTATTGGCGCCGGAGTTTTCTCTACTATAGGTAGAGCTTGTTTTAATGGCGGACCTGCGGTTTCGCTATTATTCGTTTTTACAGCTATTACTTGTGCTTTTTGTGCTCTCTGCTACGCTGAGTTCGCTTCTCGCGTTCCAGTGTCTGGTAGTGCTTATACATACAGCTATGTAGCTTTTGGTGAACTCTGGGCTTGGATTATTGGTTGGACTTTGATTCTAGAGTACGCCATTGGCAATATCACTGTAGCCATTGCTTGGTCAGCTAATTTGGTTAGTTTCCTTGCTGGGCTTGGTATCCACATACCGACATTCTTGACTAATAGTTATTTGGGTGCTTCTAAAGCTCATGAGAAGTTTCTTCTGCTTAGCGCTTCGGGCACTGAGATTCCTGAACATATAGTTAATTTAAATCTACTCTGGGAGACTGCCCCTAAGATATTTGGTTCAATACCATTGATATTTAATTTACCAGCGTTTATAGGTGTAACCGCTCTTACGGTCTTGGTTTACGTAGGTGTTAAAGAATCACGTAACACTACTATATTTATGGTTCTCTTTAAAGTGATAGTAGTTCTACTGGTCATCCTTATAGGTGCTTTCTATGTAAATCCTGATAACTGGCAACCATTTGCACCTAACGGTGTTCATGGAGTAATGCGTGGGGTCTCAGCCGTGTTTTTTGCCTATGTTGGCTTCGATGCGGTTTCTACTACTGCTGAAGAGTGTAAGAATCCACAGAAAGATCTTCCTCAAGGCATGATTAATTCTTTGATGATTTGTACTTTTCTATACATCGCAATTTCTATAGTGCTCACAGGTATGGTTAACTACACTAAGCTTGATGTAGGTGATTTTCTTGCTGTAGCTTTTAATTCTGTAGGTCTTAATTGGTTCGGTGGCATCTTGGCGTTTAGCGCTGTGGTTGCTACTACTAGTGTTCTATTGGTGTTCCAGCTAGCTCAACCGCGTATTTGGATGGCGATGAGTCGTGATGGACTATTGCCTAAGAAGTTCGCTTACATTCATCCTAAATTCCGTACCCCTAGCTTCGCTACTATAGTTATGGGCTTTATGGTAGCTATACCAGCTTTGATACTAGATGCTGAACTTGCTACTGACATGAATAGTATTGGTACTTTATTCGCTTTCGTTTCTGTTTGTGCTGGTATTTTGCTGTTACCGAAGAATGAGCATAAAGGTAAATTTACTGTACCTTACGTTAACAGTAGATATTTAGTACCAGGTACTGTTGCAATTACGGCTATGTTGATCAATGTCTATAATCCGAGCTTCTTTACTAATTTCTTTAGCTTGGATTCTGCTACCCAAACGGCTTCAACAGTATTTGCTCATAAACTACCTTATTTCACTTTCTTCGCTCTAATAGTGGTGATGTCTGTACTAAGCTTTGTTAAGAAGTTGTCGCTAATACCAGTTTTGGGTCTTATATCCTGCTTCTATCTAATGACAGAATTGGGCATAGCTAATTGGCAGAGATTTATCATTTGGTTGGGAATTGGTCTTGTGATTTATTTCTGTTATGGCATCCATCACAGTAAAATGAACCGCGACTAATTCTTAGCAAATTTTGCAATTACTAGCCCCGCCAACATCACCGTAATAAAACTATCTAGTATGCCAATAGCAATATAGTTATTAGCAAATCCCCACCAATTAGAGTCAGGGAGGTTAGCCCAAAGACTTAAGGCAAGAGCAATAACAGCAATTAATCCTAGCCTAGCTTTGTAACTATTAGCTTTGCTTTGCAGAAGTAAATAAGCAATCAATAAAGAAACAACAGCATCAAGCCCAAACTCTTTAAGTAGTTTGATTGGCGAGAATTTTCCACCTTTAGGTGATAGAGCTATTAGTGCTCTAGGTCCGCCGGCATCTTTCTTGCCTTGGTGCATAGATGGCAAAGAATAGACAGCTTTATCCATGCTGCTGATGTTCTCTAATAAGCAAGCTCTCACAGCTTCATCATCCTTAAAATAGCCAATAGTGTTTTTATGCCAAGGAAGAACCATCCAAGAGAGGCTAACCCATAAGAAAGCCACTAGTCCACCGAGTAATGCTGATTTGATTAATTTTGAAGTCATGCCTAAGATTTTAGCACTTCAAAAATACCTTCAACCTCAACAGCGCAGCCAGCAGGCAAAGTTGCAACACCTATGGTTGAACGAGCATGACGCCCTGCGTCTCCAAAAACAGCCACCATTAAATCAGAAACACCATTAGAGATAGGAGGCAAGTCCGTAAAGTCAGGAACAGCATTTATAAATGCTGTTAATTTAATACAGTGTTTAACTTTAGTTAGATCACCATTACAGGCTTGTTTAAGTTGTGCCAGAAGGCTAAGTCCACAAGCACGAGCAGCTAGTTGTGCTTCTTCTATACTTATATCTTTGCCAAGTTTGCCGGTGATAAGTTTGTCACCGAGTTTACTTACTTGCCCAGAGATGTAAACAAGACTACCGCTAATAACATAAGGTACATAATTAGCTACTGGGCTGGGTGCCTCTGGTAGTTCTATGCCAAGTTCTTGAAGTCTATCCGTTATAGTGTGCATGAATGATATTGTAGCAATAGAGCTCTTTTATGGATAAAATCAGTGACCAAAGTGATAGTGAACAGTTTGCTTATGTAGCTTCTCATGACTTGCAGGAGCCTTTGCGCAAGATTCTGATGTTCAGCGGTAAATTGAAAGAAGTTCTTGGTGAAAGCCTGACTGAGAAAGGGGAGTACTATCTAGGGCGCATCGAAGATGCTGCCGAGCGCATGCAGGTGCTTTTAAATTCGATACTTGAGTATTCGCGGGTGCAGACTACAGGCGTGGCTTTTGCGGAAACTGATCTTAGAAATATCTTTGAAATAATATTATTCGACTTAGATGATTATATAGTTCGCAACAAGGCCAAAATTAATTTTAGTGGTGATTTTGCAAAAATCGAAGCTGATGCTGTTCAGATCTTACAGTTATTTACTAACCTCGTATCAAACGCAATTAAATATCATAAAGAAGGAGTGGATCCTGTCTTAGAAGTTGAAGCAGAAATTAGGGAAGGTTTGGCTGTGATTGCTATTACTGATAATGGTATTGGTTTTGAGCAAGAATACGCCAATAAAATATTTTTGCAATTACAGAGATTACACGGACGCAATAGTCCTTATGCTGGTACGGGCATGGGGCTAGCGATTTGCAAAAAAATAGTTGAGCGTCACAATGGCAGTATTGAAGCCTTTTCTAAGCCTGGGATGGGTAGTAGCTTTGTGGTGAAACTACCTTTAACTAAAGCTTGAAGCTTGGGCTTCTTGGTAGTTCTACTATACTAGTCCAATACTCAAGCATAGTTTTCATCTTGATTGTATATTTGGCTAGAGAAGCTTCTTTGACTATGTAAGAGTTGGCAGAATTCTTATAGCAAAAATCTATATCCTCTTGAGAGTTAGAGGTAGAAAGTACTGCTATCGACATTTGTTGTTGACCTTTAGCTGATAGTTCTTTAAGAGCTTCCTTGCCGTTTTTAACTGGCATATTGAGATCAAGTAATATTAAATCTGGCTTAGCTAAATTGACTTGATTAGCAAAGCTACCGGATTTATACAAATAGTCGATAAGTTCCTGACCGTTGAAGACTCTTCTGATATTCGATTCTGGCACACCCAATTCGGTGAGCGTGTCTAAAGCAAGTGTGTAATCATCATCATCGTCTTCTGCGATTAGGATTTTTATTGATTGCTTTTTATCTGCGATATTTAGCATTAAAGATCTTTTTTCTTGCTTGAAATCTTCTCAGAGAGATTAAGCCCGTAGATTTCCATTACAGTTTGTTTAACCAGATCAGAATCAAGCTCTGCTTTAATTAGATATTCTTTGGCACCATTTTTAATAGCGTTAACAGCGATACGCTCATCACCTTGACCAGTGATAAATACTATTGGCGTTTCGAAGCCTTCTGATCTGATTCTTTCAAGCAGCTCAAGTCCAGTTTCTGCTCCAAGTAAATAATCAACGAAACAGACGTCATAATTATTCTTCTTGAGAGCTTCAATAGCTTCTTTATACGTAGCAACGCTCTGAGCATTGAGAGCTTTATCAGCGAAAGCCTCCTCTAGGAACTCTTTTAAGATCATGACATCATCGTTGTCATCATCAATGATCAAGACATTCAGTTCAGTGAGCCCAACTGGTTTCTTGTTTAGAATCTGAGGTATTCCTTGACCAAACTCTAGACTAGTCAGAGGGGTCTTGGCAAGAAATAATTTCTTTCTGACAGATACGGCTAAATTTTCCATTGAGATCTCCTGGAGACTATGCTCCTAATACTAGTTATCGGCACTCAGGATTGAGTCTTAATGGGTAATAACGCCTAGTCTTTGAGTACTTCGATGATCTCTTCGAGATCTTTCTGCCTGCGTTCAAGTTCTTTGGTTAGCTTCTGATATTCTTTTTTGATTTTTTTAGTATCATCTTCAACCCCATCTTCAATGGCTTCTTTAAGCTCTTTGGTGTCGCGCTTAATGTTTTGTGATTTTTCTTTGATGATTTTTTTGATGTCTTTGACTTCTGCTGCGTCTTTATCTTTGGCTTGGACGCTAAGTGTTAGACTGAGGCAGGCAATTAGAGCTAGTGTGCTTAGTTGTTTCATGGTGTTTTTCTCCTGGTTTTCAGTAAGGTCTTATTATAAGGTGCGATATCAGAAACTAGATTTAGCTTAGACATAGAATATATTACCCAATACGACATATCGAATTCGTACCAGCGATGCTGGTTACAAGCAGCTTGCGGGTAGGCATGGTGGTTATTATGCCAGCCCTCGCCGAAGGTAAGTAGCGCCACCCACCAGTTATTACGGCTCTGATCCTTAGAATCATAGTTCTGGTAGCCCCAGACGTGAGTAGCTGAGTTAACGAACCAAGTACAATGCCAAACCAGAATAATACGGATAAGACCGCTCCAGACCACCATCGAGAAGGCTGTCAACCAGCCGCCAATTAGCCAACCTGTGCCAAACACTACAAAGCCGAAAATAATATTTATCAGCAAAAAGTTATCTTGGAAAAAAACTAACCCTTTGTCTTTGCAAAGATCAGGGACGAAATGTTCAAAATCTTCATCGGTATCTAACTGCGGATGACTGAAAAAATTCCAAGCCATATGCCCCCAGAAAAAACTATTTACAACTGGTGAGTGCGGATCACCGTCTTCGTCAGATTTGGCGTGATGTAATCTATGCGTGCCAGCCCAGTGAATAGGTCCGCCTTGCAGAGCTATAACCGCAAGAAAAGTAATAAAGTACCTAAGAGCAGGGATAGCCTTAAAACTACGATGAGAGAGCATGCGGTGATAGCCAATAGTGATAGCCATTTGCGTTAGGGGATACATTATAAGTAAGCCAATTAATCCAGCGTAAGTAAAAGTAAAAGGCGCAAGTGCAATAGCAATAATATGAATGATTATGATGCTAGCTGTGGTTTTCTTTTGGAACCTTTCCTTGGTCGCGAAGTCTGGGAATGGCTGCTTTTTCAAAAGAATAGTCGTCATGCATCACCAACGGTAGCACGGGTTTTAATTTCTATTATTTATGCTAGTTTTGGCTTGATTTTGTGCTCTAAAAATATGAATGTGAAGGAAAGATTAAGGGTGTGTTTTGCTTAAGTCTAGGTGGATAAGATTTTCTTCGCCAGCTATTTTTTTACGTTTTTGTTCAGCGAGGTTCTTAACTTCTATTGTTGTAGCACCTGCGCTCAGAGCAGATTGGAGACCAGGTACAGAGTCTTCCACCACTAGCAATTGTTGAGGGTTAGTATCTGGGTCTATACCACAGAGTGTCATTGCTAATCGGTATGGGTAGGGCTTGGGTTTGAGTTGACCTTTGAAATCTTCTCGAGCAAGTTTTATTTCAAAGTATTTTTCAAGGTCGAAGTATCGAAGAACCTGACGCATAGAATTGTTATTGCTGCTAGTTACAAGGGCAAGTTTTAAATCGTGATTATCAAAGGCTTTAACTAATTTAAGAACCTTCTCAAAAACCTTTATTGTTTCATCTTGTAAAAACTTAGCTAGTTTTTTAGGTTTCTCGGCTGCAATAGCCAGGGCTTTTGGGGCAGCTTCAAGTATGCCATGCTTCTCTAATATTTTTTGGCAAAAATCAACAATAGTATGACCCGGATATTTTGCTTCTTCTGCTGGTGTAAGCGTTACCTTATATTCGGCAAGACCATCTTTAGCTATTTGTAAATTACTATGCTCGCTATCAACTAAGGTGCCATCCATATCAAAAGCTACTGCTTTAATACCTAGTCTATGAAGTTTGGCGGCAATTTTTGCAGCATTTTCTGCGTTGGGCTTTTTAGAGTATTTAGAGAATTTTTTAGCTAGCGCAGCTCTATCCTTAGGGCTTAAAGTCTTAGCTAGAGCTGGGCTTGAGGTAGGCACAGAGCTAGTTTAACATAAATGTTGTATTATTCTATAAATGATTCAGGGTGCTCTAGCATTAACAATGCCAACTGCTGGTAGCCGTATTCAGCCTCTTGAGCAAGTAGTAGCATCAAATAGGCCGTCAGGGGTGATTGCAGATGAAACAGCAGCTGACGCAGCGGCTATTGCTGCAGGAAGGGCTCTGGATTTATCTAGAAGCTGCCGGCCTATAGACTTCATTCCAGTTGATGACATAAATAAGGTCAGCAGTCTAAAAACCATCAAAGCGACAAAAGCAGCGATTGAAAGCAAGCATCTCCCAGATGAACTTCAAGTTAGAACTTTTAAATTAGGAGGCGCTGGCGGACCCTCTCTCCAGATTGCTGAGAATTTTGGTGCGACACCAGTTCAAATTACAGTAAATGGTAAGGATTTACTTTGCACTAATGCAGTAGAAGACAAATATACAAAAACACTAAACGGAGCTGGAAGCATTGGAGGTATACCAATAGTTGCTCCTGCGGGAAGAACTTTAAGTGATGATGGTCAAGCCGTGATGAAAGGCGCTGATGGCACAAGATTAGCTAGTTTTGATACTGAGCTAATTGGTAAAGAAGGTCGAATCCCAGCTGATCCTAATGGCGTTATGTGTCATGGTGGAATTTTTACTTCTCAAAATTGGAAATGTTCTGGCGTGAAAAGATCAGGTGAACCCAATAATCTACAAGCAATAGAACTAACTTATACCCTTGATTTTGAGCAGGATCCAGCTCTTAGAGCTATGGGTAAGGGGCAGATAGAAGCTGTTTATAGTTTTGCTTTGGGAGAGGGCGGTAAAGCAATTTTTGATTCGAGACTTAAGGTTATTAGTAAGGAGGGTCCAGTTTATTTAGGTGCTTTGGCTCAGCATAGTTTTTTCCAAACTCACGAGAACGACACTCTAGAAACTCCAGCAACTGAAGAGCTCAAAACTCATGATCAAAGACCAGAGCTGCCAACTGGTGAAGTTGTTTCTATAAAAGCTAAGGGTGACAATGATTTTAGTTCCGCTAAGAGAATTCATGATGTCAAAGCAAGAGAAGTAGTGTTAAGAGGATATGCAGATGTTCCTAAAGCGATATTGCGCAGACCTTCAGAAGGCTTAGTAATAACTACTCTAGCTAATGGTTGTGCTGATGATGTTCCTGGTTACGATGGTTATTTAGTTTGTCATAAAGAAGCGGGCAAGCTGATGCTCGAACCAATCGCAAGATACCCAAATATTATGAACGTTTACAAGAATTCCAATAGACCAGAGATTAAACCAGTTATTGTTACTCCTGATCAGGCATTTAGAACGCATTATAGAATTACTGCAGAAGCGAGTAAATAACTTACATCACATAGAACTTACGATTAACTTCTCTTTCCAGCGGCTCTAAACCAGTCATTTCTCGAATATTATTTTCGATATTCTGAGCGATGGTAGTCATCGGCGTGTCCGTAGGTCTGTTCTCGAAAGGATCTTGCATGTAAGTAGAAGTATTCTCGATTAGGAAAAACACAATAGTAATAACCACAGTTAAGCTAATTTCTATGAATATGGAATATTGCTTTAAGCTAAGCGGAAATATTGCAGTGAAAAGATAGATTAAAGAGTGAATCAGAACGCTATAGGTCTTAGGGAAGATAGTGGTTTTGATGCGCTCGCAAACGCCCATGGTGTCAGTCAGTTCAGCGATAGTCTCATCTATCCTTACTTGCTGCACTGAGTCTAAGCCTTGGCTCTTAGCTAGCTCTGATATTTTTTGGTTATGCAGAGTTAATAGCGCATTAGGTATATGTTGTTTATTCTTGACTGCTTCAAAATCGCTAGCACTGAGGTATTTGCTGATAATCTCAACTTGGTCAACTCCCCTCAGTCGTTGCCCTAAGGCGTAACACCAGGCTATCTGTCTGTTAGCGAAATCCTTTATAAACTCAGGATCAAGCCTAGTATCAAGCGACATTACTTGTCTGATTAAAGTTCTTGAGTTGTTTACTATTGCACCCCAAGCCATTCTTGCTTCCCACCAACGTTCGTAAGACTGGCTGGTGCGAAAGGCGATTAGTAATGAGATAGTAGTACCAAGTATGGTCGGTGCAGCAATTGGAATAACAATGCCAAGACCAGTGTAGTTAGGATCTAGTAATTTAATCCCGATTAAAAATATTAATATGGCAAGAAGTTCTACCTTGACCTTGCCAAGAATGAACCAGATAGGTATACGTTTGTTTATCAGCACAGATTAATTTATACCCACAAAACGTTCCTGAAACCACAGTAGGGAAGGATAAGCAGCCAGCCAAACCCAGAAAAATCTATTCAAGCCAAAGAAATATATATTAGCTAAATGAAAGGTCAGAGCTAGTGCTAGACCCATTATTAGCAAGTCGTGGTTGATTAGGGCTAAGGGGAAAAATAATTCTGCACTAATAGTCAGCCACGACATCAAACATAATACGTGCGGGCGATTTGCCCATGCCCTCAATGCTTCAGAAGCTGGATAAACAGAGAAGCGAAATAAATCCTGGAGAGCTTGTCCTTTACGCCACTCAGGGTTAATAAGCTTCACCCAGCCGGCAATAAAGTACGAGAGTATAACTTGCAAAGCTAAATATCCAAAAATATATTCCTGCCATGCTGTGAGGAAATGAACTAGGCAAAGGCAAGACAAGATTAGTAGGCTCATACGATCGCTGCCACCATTGTAGGGACCTTGAAATCTTTTTAGCACCAAGATTGCATGGATAAATAATAGAAGGCAGATCCACTGCGCTACTAAGCCAGTGATAAGTAAAATGCTTAGAATTATTCTTGCTGAGAATAAACCTTGTTCATCTTTCTGTCCACGTAAGTGTTCTATGCTTTGCTGGATCAATGCTATAGCCAGCAAGATTTCAGTTAAACGAATAGCTAGCTCTAGACTCATAATTCTGAGATCCTTTTTGACTCAGACACGAACAGAATATCTTTTTGTAATTCGCTGCCTTGCCTGCTAATAAAAACTAGTCGGAATTGTAGATAGGGAGTGACTTTAAGGTCGAGCTGTTTACGCTCAAGCTCTGTTTTGATGCGCCGCATGATTTCTTGCTCGTTAAAGTCATTAGGGTTTATTATTAACTGCTCGGCACAATTCATAATGAATAGAGATTCATTCCAACGTGGATTATAAAAAATGCTTGTAAGTATGCTTGTCGCGCTTCGTCGATCTGGTCTAAGAGAGAAATCCTGCCACTGAGAACTTGCTTCTTCTGTTGTTGCGCGCAGGGTGAATTCAATACGCGGCGAGGGCGCGATTTCTTTGAAGAAGCGCCAAGAAGGAATAAATATTGGTAAGAGTAGTTTTAAAGTTTTTAGCAAAAGTTCGTCAGCACTTCTAATATTTTAGACCAATGTAAAGCTGTAACCTGCTTCGTTAGAGCAGTGTCTTTATTGGTGTTACAAGCGACGAAGCTTTTAGTTTCCTTGAAAAGCCCAGCTACTTTTTCTAAGCCTGAAGCGTGGTCTTTTTTAGGACTCATTGTGCTTTTGACCTCAACTAATAGTTGTTTGTTCTCATGTTCGATAACTAAGTCAAC
>JACCDV010102917.1_pt1 | contig 17628 bp, 17 predicted proteins | sample 7446131 | NCBI WGS metagenome assembly JACCDV01 (sample SAMN15323448, study PRJNA562643) | freshwater metagenome | isolation source: river surface water | place: USA:Blue River Watershed | collected 2017-08-17 | reverse complement strand
TTTTTTGAACTGACTGTCCATACAAGTTCAACGAGAGAAATATCAGAAAGAAAGTAGAATACTTTTTCATAAAATCAAAAAGGGTTACACTTTACAAGTATAACCCTTTTACTTTGATATTGCTCCCGCAAGTGTTCAAATCTCGAACCAAATTATCAAAGACTTAGAAATCTTGTATGATCTAAGTGTTTACTTATCAGCCATTTACAGCCCCAGTAATTTTAAATAAATTTATTTTAAACCAAATTATATGAAAATTGGTATTTACACACGCCTATTGAAAGGCGAAAGTACAGTTAAGTTCTACCAACTTAAAACAGGCTTCAAGTGCATGTGGTTAAATGGATTTGATAGTTACAAACATTATAGTGAATACTTAGAAGAAGAGTCTGAGGACGTTACTAACAGACCAGTAGTTAACCAGATGCTATATGATGCTGAGATTGGTGAAATAGATGCAATGTATGTTATTGATCTAAGTGCTTTTTCGCTACTCTCTATAAAATCAATACAAATCCTTACGGAATTTCAGAAGCTTAGCATCCCCGTTTATTTCGAGGGTGGGTGCTTTTTACCTACTGATAAAAATGTCCAATTATGTTTAGATCAGATTCACGAAAAATGGAGGCTGATCAAAGAACAGCTTGATCAATTTGACTTTAGTGACTTTGACATAGAAATTGATCAACCATAAAGGCTATGGTTCCTTTATTAATATAAAGGGAACCCATAAAGCCCTGTTTATCAATTACTTAATTAAAAATGATTAAAAATTAGTACCCAAAATATAAATAACTCTCAAAACTGGCACCATGAATACAAAATTGAAATCCGCAGAACACCTTGAAGAAAACGAATTAAACCGTCTCTTAAAATACCTAATTAAAAATGATAACCACCTTTATTACCTTTTGGTGAGATTGGGAATATCAACCGCCCTCCGATATAGTGATCTTTCACGTATCACTTGGTCAATGGTTTTAAATAAAACGGTTTTATTGTTAAGAGAAAAGAAAACAAATAAAGTGCGAGAGATACCCATCCCAACAGAGTTACAAGATATAATTACAAAATCTTATCTAAAATTAGGTTCACAAGAACCAGACAGTGTTATCATACCTCTTAACATTAGGACGATTAATAAACAGCTCAAAATATATGCATCTAAAGCTGGTATCAGAAATAAGCGAATTAGTACACATACATTTAGAAAGACATTTGGAAGGGAGGTTTGGCGCCGAAATGGACAGACAGAAAGTTCTCTGGTGAAATTATCCGCCTTATTCAACCATTCGAGTGTCTCGATAACTAGAATTTACTTATCAATTACAAAAGAAGAAGTAGATAATTTATATGACCTACAAGACATGTTTACTTGTTAATACCCTTTGGTATTCAATAAGAAGAACAATCATAGCGTCTGGTGTTGTTTCAATCTGAAGTAATGCATCTTCATCAAAATTGAACCCGTAGTTACTTAAAAATTTATACGCATTCTTAAATTCGTTTGATGACATTTCTATGTCACCATCAATTTCATCATCAAGGTATAATTTGCGAAATGTCTGATTTAAGAATTTTTGGGTCATATTTTACGAATGTGTCAATGTTTTACTCTTTTATTAATTAGGTTAAACTTTGTGTCAAGACACTTGTAGCTATAATTTTAATCCATTAGTGCCAACAACGTTACAAATTTAACTACGATAGATGCGTTGTATATTTTGTGATCATATTTCTAATTATTTTACTTTTATCCATACTATTTATAGGTGATTTTATACCTTTTTTACCCTCATGGATAATGGCTTCTAAGATTTTGGTATATTGGTCTGAAGTAATTCTAACAACCAAGGTTTTATCTAATTTTTGATTAAGATTGTTCATATTTAGATAAATATGTGATACAAGGAGAGAAATTAATAAAGCATAAAATTTATTTTAATTTCACTTTCATTAGCTGTGTCAATGAAACTACAAATGGATAACCAGCAGCTGTATATGGATTATACTTTGACTTAATTGACACATACTCATCTAACTTAGTAAAATCAAATTGTGCGTAATTAAAGTCTTTACATAATTCTCTTTCTATCTCAATAACTAGATAATAGTCCTTGAGATTGCTTGATTTATAGCCTAAATTAACAAGGTGATTACCTGTTAAGACTTTGGGGCCATTGCTAACTATCTTAAAGATTATAGTGGCTAAATTATTTCCTGCTTCTCTAATTAATAAATATTTTGAGTTTACTACCCCACTTGTTAAAGACAAAGAACCAGAATCGTCATCCATTCTGAAATTATATAGACCCTGCTTTTGATACCAATTAAGATTTTCAATATTTCTACAGTAACCCACTAAAACATAAGTTTCATCAGGTATTATTTTTTCAGTCCTTTTCGAATCAAAATATTCCGGAATAGGTTCATTTAATATATTAGGCGTGAGAGTGTCATCTAGGTAATCGTTCTTTTTAAACTTATAAATATCATTTGTTTTAACCGCAGCTCTTTCTCTTTGGGAAGCTCTATCTAACAAATGATTGATAATTGAATCAATAAAATTGCTAAGCTCTGCTATTCCACTGTTTTGTGAGGACGGCCTTATAGCAAAAGCGCCAAGTCCGGGAATAATTTCATGAAAACCTTTTAATGGTTTTTGATTTTCGGTTCCTGGATATAATATATAAGCGCCACCGGTTCTTCTAATTGCATCTTTATATGCATGCATTTTAAGTAAATCAGCATGCTTGTACGTACCTTTTTTTTCTTGTTCCTTTTCTTGATTTAATTCCCTTTCTATAGCAGATTTTATGTCATCATGATTCAAATCAATAATGGGACTAGGATTAACAATAAACTGGTCAACTTTATACTTAGAATCAAAGTGAATATGAACTATTAATTCTTTTTCTTCTGCATACTCTTCAGAAAATTCAGCAGGCCAAAACGAAAGAGTATAATCGGGCCTTAAAGTTTTAGTCCAACTACCTGCAAGTTTTTGGTTAGATCCATTGATATATTCAGTACCGCCAGAAAAAGTACGGTTATAGGAAAACTTGACTTGCAATTTCCTATTACCTGAATCAAACACACCTTCTAAAGCTGTATGCTTACCTGACTTGACCATAACGTTTAAACCATCATTTGTTGGGACAATTAAATGATCATATGGTTTTTCGTCAAATTGATGTTGATCAATTCTAAATTTATCTTTTACTAAGTCATATAAGGTGAAAAATAACCAATATTCATACAATACAGCAATATCTCTTTTACCCGCATTATATACATCATCGCCTCCGTTCCAAATAAGTTTAGCAGCTAGGGCGAATTTTAACCACACATTTAGTATCTCTCTATAGCCACTTTTTCTTTGTAAAATTGGAGAGTTTAGTTTTAAAGATTCGGGTTCCGAAATATCTTTGAAAAATGGATGATTTAAATGATTTTCTAGATTAGAGATTATAGCCTTTGCCTCAATTTCTGCGCGATCATATTGTTGGATTGAAAAAACATTTAGGCAATCCGTTGAGAATTTCATGAATTCTTTAAGCGCATATTTAATAAATCTATTTTCTGGGGTATCTAAAGTTTCAACCTTTTTTGCACTTATTATCTTAGATGGGACATCATAGATTTTATGAATAGAAGTGAGTTTATGATTTTCCGGTAAAGAAATTCTATTTGAGGCGGTTGTTAATTGCCGAATATTTGAACCAGAAAATCTGCGTATACTTCTTATGTCTTTTAATTCTTCATTTTGTGACCATCTAGTTGTAGGGGATGAAATAATCTTTTGAACAGCATCGTTAAACTCATTTGAAAAAATTATTGACTTAACAAAAGCAAATCTTTGGTAGGTTGTTTTACTTTCTTTTTCATAATCTATTTCATATTGTTGATTAATTGGAGCATTGATTTGCATTAAAAGCTCCGTACATTTTTCCGTTATGCTCTCAAGCATGAATCGATAATTCTCTCGATAGCTCTTGTCTGGCTCACTATCCATTTTAGTAGAAAGAACCTCAACAAATACTTTTTCAACCTGACTAGAGTCTTCGCGATTAATTACATAAAGCGTTAGAGTGCCAACATAAGTATTTGTGTTTATTCTACCTTCCGAAACATCCTTTCTTTTTGAATTAACAGTAATTCCACTTAATTCTTTTAATTGATATTGCGAATTTTGAAAGTAATAATTATAGCTTCGCCCCTCTAACAATTGGTATTTAGCTTCGCCGTTTTCTTTAGCTTCAGAATCGTCAAGTTCAAATAATGTTCCATCTACTTCTTCATAAATATGAAGAAATAAACCTCCCGAAATAGAGTTTAACGGTATAGATATTTCTGGCTTTTTAATCATTAAGCTTCTGCATAGCTTGTGAAACCGTTTTCTACAGCATTCTTATGCATTCTAGTTATTTTTTCAAATGAAATCTTGTATTTAATATTCCCTGCTTTATCTGAGGTAAGATTTTCCAAAGGAATAAAATATTGTTTTCTAAATTCATCATCTTTACCATCGAAGCTTTTTAATGCTCCATCAACACAAAACTTTGCTAATGTTGTTAAAGTATTAGTCAGTTTACTTCTAGATCCATGTAATTTTGGAAGTAGTTTTTGCATTATCGCGATATCTAATAAGCTATCATCTTTTTCACCTAAAAGCTCAAGAATTTTCATTAATCTACCAATTTCACTAGCTGTTCTGTATCCAAATTCAGCGCCAGATTTCTTTAATTCAGTGAAAAATAATACCAAGTCATTAGATTTACTTAACAGTTTTTTATCAGTCTCCGAGACTGCTAATTTTATAAATCCATTAGACATGTTTGAGCCTTGAGAACTTAGAACATCTAAATTCATTTTTCTTTCACTAGAAATAAATTTAATCAAATCAGATTCTGTCAATCTAAATTCAATAGTATTAGCCCTGTCCAATACTTTAGGACTAAACATGTAAGTGGTTTCATCAATATTAACTGTCCCTATTATAAAGAGGTTTTTAGGTAATTTAATTGTTTGTGGAATATCATTACGTTCTTTATCAATTGTATGTAAAGGTATTTCGTCTCCAGATTCCATTGTACTTAAGAAATCTGCAAAATATCTTTCTACGTGGCTCAAATTCATTTCATCCAAAATTAAAAAATAAGGCTTTGTAGGTTCAGAGCTATTTTCATAGTTAAGTTTTGCACGTATCATCAATTCTAAAACCCCATTTTCTGGTACAACATATTCTAGATTGTCCAATGCATTGGGATATCCTAATAAAGGTTCTCGATTGGTCCAATCAGAACCTACTGGAACAATTTTATATTGTGATTTATCAGCGCTAATCCACTTAGCAAATGCTTGTGCAAGCTTAGTTTTGCCAGACCCAGAAAGACCACTACATATTACAAAAGGCTTAGTACATAAAGAGGCCGCAAATCGCCTTACAAGCTGTTGGTCAAAAATCAAACCTGATTTTTCACAAAAATCCTGAAAGCTTTTTAAATCAAATGGCTTTTGATCTAATCCAAGGTTTCTAATGCTGGACAAAGAAAAAATGTATTCGTTTGATTCCTCCGAAATTGAAAATTCTGGATAATTTATCTCTATTACTTTTTTGAAAGTTAGGAGATCTAATCTACTATCTTTCCCCGCAGTCCATTCAGTTGATAAATAATAATATTCACCTGCTCTAGAAAATAACACCTTTTCAAAAAAGCGAGGTTTTTCATCTTTAAATTTTAGATCCTCACTATTTAATTCCGTTTCAGATGTTTTAAATATTGATGTTAAACTTAGATCCTCATATTTAATCGAAGAATATTTAGGATCTGCGTTTTTCGAAATTAAATGATTGATTTTAGCTAGATCATCTTTCTTATATAGAAAATCTAATACCTTAAACACAAATTGACCTATTACTTTATCTTTTATTTCCTGAAATTCTTCTAGGTTTTCTTTGTTATCGATCTCTCTTGTTTTTTGGTAATCCATGAAAAGCTCTGAGCATATTTTCTCATAATTTTCTTGACTTACAATTTCCAATTCCCCTAAATTTCCTAGATTTATTTCGATCTCTTTTTCAATCTCAAATGATTTTTTAAAAACTATATAATCACTAGAAATTGAACTTACAATTAAGTTATAATAAACCTTATTATTCAAGGTGGCAAGAACTACATCACCAACATTAATAACCTGCTCATTTAACACTGCGTTTTCTGTACTAATAGTAAATTCAAAAACCGTCCCAGATTCTATTCTAGAAAAAGTTTTAACGAAAGAATCGATAGGAAAGATGAAATAGTTTCTCATACAGGTTTTATTTAATAATTAAATTCGTATTTCTGCCAAACATTAACTTTTTTAAATACAGCATTTTCGTTGCGATAGTCTAACTCTAAATAATCATTATTTCTAAAATCATTAAGTATATCAACACCATCAACTAAAATTTGATAGAAATCAGTGAGATCTGGTGAATCCGAACGCTTTTTAGATGATTCCTTGAATTGAATCAATAAGTCACAGATGTTATTGTTAAATTGACATTGGATTAAAAACTTATTATTGACAAGCTTGGTTGCTAGTCTATCAATATTCAAAGCCTCAAACCCTTTTGTGTTTCGTTGAAATGTTATTGTATTATTTTTTTGTTTGAAATCAAGAAAGAATTCAGTTCTACCATTGTTGTCTCTTCTTTCAAACAAGATCTCATCACCTGCATTAGCATCATTATTCGCATAGTACTCGCTTAATCCATTAATTCTAAACTCTCTATTCTTTGTTACATGTATCGCGCTATTAAAATTGGGTGACGTGGTTAAAAGTTGGAAATTGGGTCTAAGATTTTGATCATCAAAAAACTCATCCATTTTTGGCACCTTACTTGAAACTAATACGTAGCACTCATGCGTATTCCCTTTACCAAGCTCCGTATTATTTAATTTTTTTATGAATTGTTGTATTCTCATAATCAGTCAATAAATTTTTTGATGACTTTTGCTATCTGATTTGCCATAATCGGAGGAACGGCGTTGCCGATTTGCATATATGTTTTAAGATATGCTCCTAAAAATACGTAATCGTCTGGAAAAGACTGAATTCTAGCTGCTTCTCTTGGCGTTATGCTTCTAATTTGTGTTGGATGGATATGGGAATGACAATCCATTTTCAAATGTGCTGTTATTGTCCTGCTTGGCTTATCACCTATCAACTTAAAATACTTGTCTTTAAATACGTGATTTCGGTGTGCATATGGCATAATATCAGAGATTTTTGAATTTGTACCATCATCTCCTTGTTCTAATTTTTTATAGATTTCATAATTAATATCATTTGTATACCGAGCTTTATGATTATAAATAAAATCAATAACTCTATTTTGATTTATTAATTTCAAATATGAGTTTTCATTCCCCTTAAACAAATTAATATCAATCTTTTTCCCTGTTTCTTCATCATCTATTTCTGTCAAATTCTTGACACGTGGTGCTTTCAGTGGCTTTATAAAACTTATGGCATCATTTAACACATGTTTCTTGCATTTTTGGCTTGCTTTTTGAATTTCATCAAATAGAGTACTTGGTGATATTTTATGTTTTTTAACTATGTCATTTCTGACAGCAAGAAAAATCAATCTTTGTCTTTTTTGAGCAACGCCAAATTCATCAGAAACTAATACCTTAAACGCAACTTGATATGAGTAAATTTCTCCTTTCTTCTTAATTTTTATGTTTCCATAATCTCCTGCTATCTGGTCTGCATAAGGGAGCATTCCTTTCACATTTTCCATAACTACAAACTTTGGAGCTATTTTTTCAATTGCTTTTATGAAATACTTGTAAAGCTCATTTCTGGGATCATCGATTATTCTCTGTTTGTTAGCAGAACTGAAGCCTTGACATGGAGGGCCACCAACAACTACATCAATATTATTTTCAATATAACTTTCAATATCATCAACTATTATTCTAATGTCACCCTGAATGATTTTTTTATCTTCCAATTCTGGGTGATTGAATTTATAAGTTTCAATACAAACATCTTCGTGATCATTTGCTAAATCAACCTTAAACCCAGCTTGAATAAATCCTAGGCTTAGTCCACCAGCCCCACAGAAAAAATCTACAATTCTTGGAAGATTATTTGTAGCGTTATTTGCTTGCAACTTTAGTCTTTCTGAATTCCTAAGTCTATCAAGAGATGAACCAACTAATTTTTTATTTTTTAGATAGAAATTTACTGCTGATATAAATTCATTAAAAAGGGGTGCTTCTAAAATCGACTCTAACTTAGGTAGTTCACTTTGATTTGATATTACACCAATTTTTATAAGCTCGTCAAATGTTTTATTTGACCTATCTTGATATAAATCACTTTCAATTGATATGGAATTATTTTCTGCTATTAGTTTGTTTATTCTTACATATAAGGTCACCTTCTCAATAAAGAAACTAATCTCTTTTCTAGATGTAATATTTTTGACTGAATTAAAAATCATTGACCTAGAGTTTATTTAATATTTGCTTAATACTTTTTGCAATAGCCTCCGCAAAAAGGGGTGGTACTGCATTTCCAATTTGTTTAAACTGCTGAGTCTTTGATCCTTCAAAAACGAAATTATCGGGGAAAGACTGAAGCCTAGCTGCTTCTCTAGGTGTTAACGTTCTACCTTGTTTATAGTCAGGATGAATAAATTGATTCCCATCTTTATACAAATGTGCAATTATAGTTTTTGAAGGCTTGTCCCAATGTTGAACAACATAGCTATTGTTAAAAACCCTGGCTTTGGGATGGCTTAATTCTGGAGAATTTTTTAGTAACTCTGAAAAATCCCATTTGTTTTTACTCATTGCAACATAACGTTGAATATCCAATTCATTATGCGTCCTTGAAATATGATCTAACAATAGATACTTTTTGTCAGGTCTTATATCTTTTAAAAAATCATTATGATCTTTAGGGTTAAAAAATACTGATTTTTCTCCTTCGCCAGGTTTAATTTTAGGTAATTCCCCTATTGCATCTTTAACTGTCACATATCTCTTTAAATTGCTCAATTCATTTTCTGACGGGTCATAGTGGGTCTTCTTTATACCCTTGTATATATGCTCTGGAGAAGTATTTATATCTTTTCTTACCCCTATAATTATAACCCTCTTCCGAATTTGAGGTACACCATAATCTGCGGAATTTAGAACCATAGAACTTGGATTTGAAACAACCTTATAGTTCCTCCCAAGTTCTTTTAATATTTTTGTGACAATTAAATCACCATTAATTCTTGCAGATAACAAGCCTGTTACATTTTCAAAAACAAAAACTTTAGGTTTAAACTTGTCAAGTACTTTGACATAACTTTCAAACAAATAATTTCTTGGGTCATTCACCATTCCGTCGCCATCTTTCGCTCTACCTAAAGTCGAAAAACTTTGACAAGGTGGTCCGCCAATTATCAAATCAACGCTTTTATTGCCAATAACTTCAGATATTTTGGGAATAACGTTTTTACTAGTAATATCAAGTTCTAAAACTGAATCTTCTGCATCTTTATACCCATAATATTTCATTCTACTTTTAAGTGTTTCACAAGCAGAATGATCAATTTCTACATGGGTTAGTGCTTTAAAACCTTGTTTATAAAACCCCTCACTTAAACCACCGCAACCGGCAAATAAATCTATAAAATTATACTCTTTATTCATTTACTAGTTTTCTTTAATTTGATTTATTGCTTTTTCCATTCCTTTTATTGCATAACTATCTTCCGCTATAACATCAATAATTTTATCACATAGCCAAAGAGAAATCAATTCTTCCTCTGAAACTTTTAATAATTTAGATAGTTTAACAACATGTAATCTTGTAAGTTTTCTCTCTCCTCGTTCTACTTTACTTATTAGAGCTGTATCAATTTCCAAAAAGGCAGCGACTTGTCTTAAAAGCAAATTTTGTTTTTCACGTTCCACTCTTATTTTTTTACCTAGATTATTCAATGATACAAAATTTGACTTGTCAATATTTGTCAAATATATAACAAAAACAACACATCTGTCATAATTAAACTTTCTTATTAAGAACCATTTGATCTGGCGCGCACATAGCAAAACAATCCTTTTCGGATTTATATGTTTTCAAGATATAATTCTCCCCAAATAGATCCTCTTCAAAAGGTTCTGTATGATATTCATAATCATCAAATTTTGAATACCCCATTGCTTTTAAAAATACTAATTTGGTCACTTCTGGTTTAATTGGCTCCCCTCCATAATTAAGAAATAAATGTATATGTCTGTGATTATGTTCATATTTAGTAGCCCTTTTGTGACGAATATCTATTGAAACCTCTGTGGAATATGCTATTCGTATATCTATATTGTTTGTTTTTACAGCTAGTAAGTCTGAAAATTTTAATATTGTTTGGTCCCAATTGTTTTGATCCATGTACTTATATTGACCCGTACTTATTGTAATAAACTCATCCCAATGCATTTTCTTTAGCTCACTCACCAGCATTTCTTTACTATTATTACTTAAGCTGGTTTGTTTCCCTTTTAAATGAGCAAGGTTTATTGCTTTTTGATAAGGAAATTTTGCTCCTCTATGTATTTCTTTAGTAATAGAATTTCTTACTAGTTTATCTTTGGGGATTAGCTTAATATTTTGTTTATCAAGAAATATTTCACTTACTAAAACCTTGCCATCAGAGACAAAATAATCTCTATTTAGTTTACCATATTTCTTATACTTTTTTCTTAATGTAACATCTGTAGTATCATATTTTCCAATTATAACAGGTGTAGTGAGAAAATGTCTATCATTAAAAGTAGCTCCAGTTGTTATAAAGTGGGACTGTTTGGTTTTTTCATTATAAGCATAGAGTTGTTCTAATTTAGGTTGGTTTAGTTCTGATGTAGTGAATTTTTGTTGTTTCATTTTTGTACATATTTTTTCAATCACTTTATAAAAAGGGCAATACAAATCCTCTAGCCTATTTCAGATAAGCTATATGAATAAATACTTGTGTACACGCATAAAATCAATATAAATGAGAATTCTTTTAAAAAATGTTCAATCAATCGATTTATGTGCGCACATAACCTATTTCTACTATTATCTAGTATAAATTTTTTTTTTCAAAAAGTCAAATGGTTAGTTAGACATAGCTTGCTAAATACAAATGATAGAGATCCAGAATTTATAAAAAAATAGACCCCGCATTAAAAAGGGGTCTGTGAACCATTTAAATAAACAAGGTTTTTACATGTAAATGGGGGATCCATCAGGAGGGTTGCAGGGAGGGATAGGGTAAAAGTTGGTCCTATGATAAGAAAAACTTGTAGGATTGATAAAACTAAATAACTCATTGATGGATAACAAGATATAAAAATTGTTAAAAAAGTATGGAAATATAACTTGCACAACTTATCTTTGTATCCATGAAACAAGAAATAAGTCCAAATTTTAGAGCGTTTAGAGGTAAAACAATTCAAGCCTTCAGAAACAATAAGAGATTTATCTCTTTTATTGAACAGTTAACATCGTCTCATGATAATGGTGCAAATAAAAGAATTCTTGACATTTTAATGGATGATGATTTAGAGTCAATAGATGAACCATTAACCTATAGACAAACAAAACAATTACATAACCTTGATAATATAGTTTTGGCGCTGGTTGATTTTTTAAAGCAGAATATAGGGGATCAATCAAGTAATGGGTTGTCTAAATTGACTCTATATGAATTAATATCTTTAATTGATACCAGACTTTTACAGATAATGAAGCTAAGAATAACAATAAAACCCGAAATAATAGCAAACATAACCGTTCATAGTGTAACAAAACATAAATACATTGTTCTAAGAGCATTATGGCTTGACCGCAACTTCAAGAAAACGCGCAAGTTTTCTGTTAGTATAGGTAATATTGAAAAGTATGGAAACGGCAATAAAATCAACCCTAAAGATTTTAGTGTTGAATACAATGAACTAGTAACAAAAATCCAAGACCTATATAACACTGAATATCCGTAAATTTTTTTGTCCCAATAGTATGGAATAAAATTCTGCACAACTATAGTCTTGTAATAATTATGCTTTCAACTAAGACCATATTTGATACTTTAAATGATTCTTCTGGCGGATGCTATACCATGGCTGAGTCGCAAGAAATAAAAGAAATCTTATATATTTTGGCTGAAATTGAAATAGAAAATTTACCAGAATTATACTTTACAACAATTAACGAAAACTAAATAATTATGAATATCATAGGGTACTGCAGGGTGAGTTCTGATGAGCAATCTCTTGGTTTTTCATTAAAATCACAAGAAGATGCAATAACTAGATATTGTAGAAATAACAACCATAATCTTCTAGGAATTTACAAAGAAGATTATACTGGATTTAAGGACTTTAATAGACCAGAATGGAGAAAAATTGAAGAGTACTTAAAGAAAAATAAACAATTAATCAATGCCATTTTGTGTGTAAGATGGGATAGGTACAGCAGAAATGAAGCTGAAGCAAAAAAGAAGATGATTGAGCTCAGAAAAAAGTACAAATTAGAAATTGTTACAATTGAAAATTACAGTGATCCGAATGAAATTGAAGGTGATTTTCTAAACTCTATTCACCTTCACATGGCACAAATGGAAAGTAAAAGAAATTCAGTAAGAACCATTGATGGACTCAGAGAGGGACTTAAAAGTGGATACTGGATGCAACAAGCGCCGTTTGGTTATAAAAATATAAGAGATTATGAAAATAAATCAACCTTAGAAATCGATCCAGAAAAGGGAAAAATTGTATTAGAGGCGTTTAACAGAATGGCAACTGGACTGTATTCAAGAGAGGAGGTTCGACATTATTTAGCAAAGAAATACCAACTAAAGATGTGCAAAAACAACTTTGCCAACTTACTAAAAAAGGTTGTTTATACTGGAAAGATACATGTGAGAGCATACAAAGATGAACCCGAATACTTTGTAAAAGGAATGCATCCACCAATAATAACAGAGGTGTTATTTAATAAAGTTCAGTTAGTTTTAGCTGGAAAAACACCAAAAATGATTTTTCACCAGGACAAGGAAAATATATTTCCACTTAAAAATCATTTAGTTTGTGAGGAACATAATCGAAAATTTACAGCAAGTACATCAAAAGGCGGAAACGGGAAAAGAGCTCTACACTCATATTATCATTGTCAAACAGGACGGTGTAAAAACAGAATAAAAGTTGAAGAGTTAGATGGAGACATCAGAAATTTATTACAAAAAATGGACGTTAAAGAAGAAGTAATAAAAGCATATAAGAAAATTCTTGAAGATTTATTCCTTCAGAAGCAGCAACTATATACATCTAATACAAAAGAAATAGACAAGAAAATAAATGAATTAATAGCCAAGACTGACATAATAGATGATAAATTAATCAACCAAGAGATTAGTTCAGAGTCATATAACAAGCTAATAAAAAAGTTGACTACTGAATTAGATCAATTAAAAGAAGAACAAAAAAATCTCAAAGACGAAAAGGTGCCATTTAAAAAACTCTTAAATGAGGGAATACATATTTTACCTAACATAGGTAGATATTATAATAATGCCAATGGCCAAACTAAACAACGAATTATCGGTTCGATATTTGATGGGAAAATAGGAATTGAAAATAAAAAAGTTCGAACCGCAAACTGGAAGGAAGTTATTGTTCGTTTATTCAATGTGGACAAGGATTTTGACAGAATTAAAAATAAAAAAGCCGGTAAAAATACCGGCTTGTTCACTCTCGCTCCCTCTCCTGGGCTCGAACCAGGGACCCCATGATTAACAGTCATGTGCTCTAACCAACTGAGCTAAGAAGGAATATTGTTCCTATTGGGACTGCAAAAATAGGGGGCTAAATCATTAAATGCAAGATAGCCCCCTGTTTTTTTTGATTTTATTTCTTGTCAGCGGCCTTTTCTGCTGCTTTCGGATCCTTTTTCTTTACTAAGTCCCCTTCTTTCAACTTCTTAGCTACTGTCGCATATGGCCCTGCTATGATCTCTTGACCGTCTTTCAAACCTGATACGATTTCGATATTTTCAAAATCGGAGATGCCTGTTTTCACTTGGATCATCTTGGCTTTGCCTTTCTCCATCACGAACACCACTTCCTTCGTATTTTCCTTGCGTTTCTTAGCTTCTAAGGCGTCGTTAGAGTTCGTAGAATTAGTTCCGTCATCTTCTTTCTTTTCACCCTCAGTAGACGGCGCACCGATCTCGCGAGTCGTTACAGAAGATAAAGGCACGGTAGCAATATTTTCTTTTCTATTGGTCAAAATCTCAACAGACGCTGTCATTCCCGGCTTTAAAGGATAAGACAATTTGCCTTTGATTAAATCTGCATAAGAAGAACGCAATACACGAATCTTCACTTCAAATTCTGTAACCGCATCATTTGATACAGCAGACGTTCCACTTGAATTCGCAGAACTAGCTATTTCATATACTACTCCTTTGAACTTACGCTCGCTAGAAGAGAATGCATCCACATCAATCAAAACGGTATCGCCTAAGCTGACACGTGTGATGTCATTTTCGTTTACATTCACGCGCACCTCCATTTTGTTCAAGTTCGCGATGCGTAACATCTCGGTTCCTGCCATTTGTGAAGTACCTACCACACGTTCCCCTAATTCTACGTTTAACTTCGAAATGATGCCACTTTGTGGAGCATAAATCGTCGTTTTTGTTAAGTTCGTCTTAGCCTCTTTTAACGCTGCTTCAGATGATTTAACATTATAGTTTGCTGCATTGACATTTGCTTTTGCAGCCTCTAAATCTTGTTTTGCTACTGTATAAGCAGATAAAAACTGGTCAAAATCTGCGTCAGAGATTACTTTATCCTTGTGCAATTTCGCATTACGATCGTAATCAATTTTAGCTTTCGATAATCGTGCATCGCTTTGGGCTAAAACCGCCTTACTTTGCTCCATGTTTGCTTTCGTCGCGTTCATTTGTGCTTCTGCGCGTGCTAAAAGAGATACATAGTTATCTGGACGAATCTTCAATAACTCCTGACCAGCAACCACGGAATCACCTTCCGCTACGTTCAAGGAAACAATCTCTCCAGAAACGTCTGGTGATAACTTCACCTCTACCTCTGGCTGAATCTTTCCCGACGCGGAAACCTTTTCAATGATGGTCGAACGAGACACCTTCGCGAACTCTACTTCCGTAGGCTCGACCTTACCGATCCACTCCATTTTTTTGGCTAGAAATAATCCACCAAAAATTAATACCACCGCACCTCCGATGATCATATAAGTCCGCTTACTGTTGTTGTTTGTTGCCATAATTTTAGTCAATAGTCGCTAGTCCCTAGCCAATTTTATCTATACTCTCTACTCTTTTATCTCTAATCTAATTTATTATCTATACTCTTTACTCTATTATCTCTAATCTAAAACGTTAGTGACTTCCCCTGATAAAAATCTAAAATCTTCGTTCTAAACACGAAATCGTATTTAGATTGAACTAAGCTCAAGCGCGCCCGATCTAAGTTTGTTTTTTGTAAATTATAACTCACAAAGTCAATGGTTCCCGCTCCGAAACGGCTTTCTGCCGCACGGAACGACTCTTCTAAAGCAGATACCTGAGAAAGTCCTGCCTCGTATTTCATCGCCGCATTGTTTAGATTCAAGTAGGCTTGCTCTATGTTTTGGCGTAAAGTCAAACGCGCTCTTTCGGCCTCAATCGAAGCATTTTCGCGCTGCAGACCAGCCTGTGCAATTCTAGTTTTGGAAGCAAATCGAGTGAAAATGGGGATATTTAAACCCACAGTAAGCACCTTGTTTTGCGTATTATTTAATTGATCAAAATAACTCAACGTTAACGCGTTCGATTGATTCGCAGACACACTAGCGTTAAATGACAAAGTGGGTAACGTAGCTGCCTTAGCCACCGAAATTGCCTTTAAAGCACTCTGAACACGTAAATCCGCAGCTTTTACTAAGGGTTGAATCGATAAGGCCTTCGTATATAAGTCATCTAATTCCGTTTCGTATCCCTTGGTATTGGGAATAGGTACCTCGATGCGCTGCAACTCGATCGATGAGATGCTAGAATCGTTTAACAACTGCAATAAGGTTAATTTATTCAGGTCAAGAGTGCTGTAAAAATTCACCACATTCGACTCTTCATTCGCTAATTGCGCTTTTAAATCTAATAGATTCGAAGGGGCAAGCGAACCCGCATTCACTAATTTCTCGGTGCGGGTAATCTGTAATTTTGTGATTTCTGTCTGCGATTTAGCAATGCTTAATTGATCTTCTGAATTGAGAATCGCTAAATAAGCAAGCACCACTTGTAGTGATATATTGTCTTTAATCGACGCTAGATCTTCTTGGGATGCCTTCAGGTTGTAATCGTTCTGGAGAACCGTGTTACGGATTTGGCCCCCATTAAAAAGAAGCATCCCCGCATTTAAACCTAAGTTATTGTAATTAATGTTACGCGAATCGAATCCGTTCGTAAACGGGTTTATACTACGTCCAAAACTCGCCGACTGATTGATATTCGCATTTAAATTAGGCAATGCGTTGTTTTTCGACTGCTGAAGCTGCAACTGCGCATTACGCAAACTAACCTCCGAAGACCTCACATTTAAGTTGTGCAATAAGGCAATTTCTACCGCCTTAGAAAGCGATAATCGAACTACATTTCCGTTCGCTTGAATGGCTGACGCGTTCTGCGCTTGTGTTTCCAAACCGCTTAGTAAGATAAGCGCAGAAAGACTGAATATTTTTAAATACATAAGTCGACTTTAAAATGTACGCAAAGGTAAACAATCCCCCGTTCGCCACTCCTTATTTTAGGATAAACGGCAAGGGTTGAGGATAAAACCTCATTTTAAGGCACGACTTGAAACATTTGCTTCGCCACTTTTCGAGAGAACGCATTAAAATGCCACCACTCATAGTCGATTCCAGTAAACCCCGCTTGAGTCATTGCCTGACGCAGAATAAGGCGATTTTCGATGGCTTTTTGGCTTAATTTACCTGCCTTCAAGAACCTCGCCTCCTCTTTTGGATAGGCTAACTCGCCAAAAAAATCATATTTCGTCCCCATCTCTAACGGCTTCCCCTTCTCGTCCGCTACCGTTAAATCAATCGCGCTTCCGTAATTATGTATCGAATGCTCCTTCGGATCCGCCACATAAGTCCGTCGTTTTGCTGGAGGATATTCCGTTAATGTATTCCAAAGTTCCCACTGCTTCGATAGCGGTCTCGCCGCATCATAAATCAGTAAATGATATCCAGGATGTGATTTTTCCAAAATCGCCTGCGCCTTTTTCAACTTCGCCACCGTCTCTTTCTGCAAATACGCATGCGTCAAACAACCATAAACATCCTTCTTCATAAAATTATCCGTCGTGGCATATTTCAATTCGACTAACACCCCTGGAACCTGCGAGGTAACCTCGACAAGACCCTGTTTTTGCATGGATAATTCAGTGGCACAGATCGTCTTTTGTGCCTGCAGCGAAACGCTTAGTAGCAGGATTATTCCTGCTTTCCAGATTTGACTCATCATAATGACGGAATTTTCCCTAAATTTAATCGTTTTTTACCTCTTATAACC
>JACCDV010500073.1_pt1 | contig 17634 bp, 17 predicted proteins | sample 7446131 | NCBI WGS metagenome assembly JACCDV01 (sample SAMN15323448, study PRJNA562643) | freshwater metagenome | isolation source: river surface water | place: USA:Blue River Watershed | collected 2017-08-17 | reverse complement strand
ACCGAATATATATTTGATATTTCTTTTATATAGAGTATAATTAATAAATGGTAGCAAAAAAATCAAATACTACAACTGAAACAATGCAAGCTTCAACTAATTCGATTCAAACTAAAGGTTTAAAATATGATAAAACTATTATTAATCGCACTCTTAAAGCTAATGATCATGTCCAAAATAAACAAGATTTAATTAACTTGCTTGAAAGTGTTGATGGTGATAATACATTTTTATTATCCATTATCGATAAAACCGATATTGAATTTAATAATACCAATGATGAAATCGTTAAATCTGTCCTTGCTAATGTTGAAAAAGTATATAAAAATTTAAAAAATAAAAAAAATAATATTACTGATATTAATGATGATAAATTATATGTAACAACTGAAGAAAAGAAAGATGAAGAAGAAGAATTATTAACTCAATTGTTTGATCAAAATAAAATCACTTCAGTACGTGTATTAAGTGATTTAATTGATGGAACTACTTTAATTAATGATCGTAAAAAATCATCTTTAAAAAAGAAAATTTCATTATATCCAACATCAATTAATACTCGTTCTAAGAATGCTGTAATTAAATTTGTTAAAAAAGAATATAAGTTATATCAATTATCTGGTATTAATGATAATAAAATTAAAAAAATCTTTTTATTTGATTATTTAAATACTGAATATAATAATTTAAATCCTCGATTCAAAAATTTAATTCGTACAAATGCATATACTAATGAACAACGATTAAAAGAATTCACTACTACCAGTCATTCTTTTGAAGATGAATCAGAATATAAAGAATTAAAAAATGTTATTACTAAACGTTTATCTAAAGTTAAACACGTACCAGGAATGCCATTACGTGAATTTTTACAATCTAAACTTAAAATGAATGAAAATGAAGTAAAAACATATTTTAAACTTGAAAGAATTATTAATTTAGACCTTTCTAAAACTGTTGATCGTAAAGTTGATGATAGTGAATTATTAAACTCTTTACAATTAAATGATGTTGAAAATGAATTATTTTCTAAATATATGACCTTTTTAAAAGAAAAAATGACTAAACGACAAGAAAAATTCGATAAAATTGAAGAAAATAAACATGCTAAAGATTCATCTTACCAAGTTAAAGAATATAACTTTAAATTTGATATGACTGCACAAGATGTAATTAACTATATGTTGACTTATGAAAAATTCATTTTAGATGTTGATTCATGTGACTTCTTAGCTAAAATTGTAAATTACACAACTTATGATATGTTAAAGAGTTCTATTGATAATTTAATTGAATTAAACTCTAATACTTCTAAACCAAAGAAAATTGTAAACTTAGATCATTTAAAAAATAATAACTCTTCATTATTTACTTTATTATATAAAAATACACCAACATACTTACAATTATGTAAAGGTAGTTTAGATGTGTCCAATACTAATAATGACACTAATAGTGTAAAATCTGAAGAAGAAGCTGATGATGTTGAAACTGAAAATGTAGATGAATCAACACAACAAACTCAAGAATCTAAAAACCGTAAATATAAAACAACTGTAACCCATATTAAAGAATTATTAAACTGTAATTCTAAATATTCTGATTACAAATTTAATAAGAATTTAATTTCTGTATGCAGTTCTATTGTTGATGATGTATTAGTTAAAATTTCTGAATGTTTAAAATCATATTATTGCCATGATTTTAACGGATCTAAACTTGTACAAAAGAAAGTTACATTTAATTCTATTCGTATTATTTTAGATATTATTTTTATTAATAATAATATCCCAATTGCAGAAATTGATACATTATATGATACTTTAGATAAAAAATTTGGTGATTATGTACGTGAAGATATTTCAGCTTAAAAAATATAAAAATCAATAAATAAAATATAAAATCGATAAATACAATATATATTTATAATATTAAAAAAAAATAAATTTATTTTTTTTTTTGATATGTTGTTAATATTAAAATTAATATTAATTTTAATATTTACCTTAAATACTATATAAATATATAATATAATATGTATAAATATAATAAAACTAATAATAAAACTAATAATAAAACTAATAATAAAACTAATATACATAAATCTTTATTTTTAAAAAAAAATAACACTATTGAAAATTTATTAACAAATACACGAGTTCAAAATACATTAAATACTCCAAAATTAGTATTACCATTTAAAGATAATATTATATTAAAGTTAAATAAAACTATATTAAATAATGCATTTAATGATCCAGTTAACGATAATGATAATATTACACAAAATAATAATAATGATAATAGTAATAATGTATATTATGATGAAAAAAATAATAAATGTATTAAATATATATTATCTGAATCGGATGATTCAAAATCCGATTCAGGGTCAGAATTTAATTCTGAATCATCCGAGTTTAATAATGCTAATAATATATTTGACAATACGAAATTATCAATTAATGAACAAATATACCAATACAATAATTTAAATAATGAAATAAAAAATATACAAAAAAAAATAGATGAATTATATAATATGTATAATAGTATATTATATAATTTTAAAATAGAATCTAATAAATTGGATACTATAAAAAAAATAATAGAATCTAATAATAATATAAGTAATTTTATATTGTTTTATTTAAAAAATAATAAAATCCCAAAAGATAATGTTTTATGTTGTAATAAAACATTAAATACATATTTTTATATGGATGAAGCTTGTTTAATGTTTTTTATAATTATTTCATTAATTGAATTTATTATTATATTATATTATATAATATAATTTTGTTTATATTAATACTCTATTATAAACTATTTTATAATACTATTTTTTTTTAAACTATTTTATATTTTTATTTTTTTTAATATATATTAATATAATAAAAATGTCTTCTGGTGATTCAAGTTATGATGATCTTATGAATCATGAACCAAATCCAGTAACATCAAAAGATCAAACAGGTTTATTACAAGATGGAAAAAGTACCAGTGTTGTTAATGTTGATACTAAAGATAAAACTACAAGTGATACAAGCGCTGTTTTATTTGTATCGCATGGTTCTGAAAAAAATGAAAAATCAATAGGTGTTTTAGGTAGTTTTTTATGTGCTTTAAAATATTTATCTGTAATTTTAACTTATTTAACTTTTATTTTGTTGTTAATTATAATTTTTAATTCATTATTAGGAGATTTATTATATGATACCGATGAAATGTTAGATGGATGTAAAAGATATTTAGGAGGTAAAAATGAAAAACTTAAAGAAAGTAATAGTGATATTATCGCAAAATTAATTCAAATGCAACAAAAAATAGGATTAATGTATAATAATAACCAATATATTGATGAAACTGGTGCAACAAAAACATTAGATATTAGTGATCCAAAATCATTAGAACTTATTATTAATTTAAAAAATAGTTTTGATGAATTGATTTATAAATTAAATGTTGAAAATAGAGATACCGACAGTCAAGATATTTTAAAACAATTAGATCATGCTAATTTACAAATATCTGAACAATTTAATAATACATTTGTAGCATTAGAAAAGAAAGTATTAGATACTATTAAAGAAAAAAATATGTCAACAACATCTCGTTTTACAAATATGGTAAGTGATTTTGATGGTGATATTTCATATGGTATGGCTGCAAGTGGTATCACTAAATCAGATTTAAAAACTCAAAGACAATATTTAGACAATCCAGATAATTTAACAGCATTTAGTAGTGTTTTACAAAAAACTGAAATATCTTTATTAGGTGATGGTGCAGAAACTAGTACATCTGTTAAACCATGGGGTTTTAGACAACCACAAAATTATGTAAGCCCATATTCAGGACCAGGATTTGGTGCAACAACTATATCTGAAAACGTTTCAACTGATGCAAGTAAAATTAAAACAATTAGTTTTAGATTATAAAAAAAATAAATGTAAAGATTAAATTTAGTAAAGATTATAATATTTAGTGAATATTATAATTATATATTAAATTTATACTTAATAACATCTAATTGATTATTATTAGTTGTGATTCTAACACATCTATTAACATATTGATTTAAATTTTGATGATTTCCAATCATAATTATTGTATTAGTATTAGATAAACTAATACTATTAATATTTTTAATATTACACATAACTAATAAATTAAATTTTAATATTTTATTACAATAGCATTTACACTTTCTATATTCATAATAACCTGTATGGTCATAATCAAAATTATGATCATCAATGTAGTTATTATAGTAATTATATTGATATTTTTTATCAATATTATAATTTTTTTCATAATAAATATATTCGGTATATTTATTATTTGATGAACTACATACATTCTCATAATATAAATTTTTAACAAATTCTATTAATTTATAATCTGATTCATTATTAATTATTAAAGATCTATTAGTATAAGAAAATAATGCATCTTTAATAATATTGATATCTTTTACAATTATTATTATTTTTTTATTTTGGTTTTGAATTAGATATTCTTGCAATTTTAATATATCAAAATCATCAGATTTAAAATTTATAATATGTTGATTTCTAAATTTATCATTTAACGCTACAATATTTTTTAAAATATTGTATTTATTAAAAATTACAAATTTTTTAAAAAATTTATTATAAAAACAATCATTTTTTTTTGTTTTAACAATTGAATCATTAAAACTTTCACATAATAAATAGCAAATTTTATAACATGGTATAAAATTGATTTTATTTAATTCATCACAAATTACTATATCAAATTTATTATATAAAAATTTGATATAGTTAAAGTTTGTATTGGTTATTAAATTGCATATATTTTTATAATTATAAAAATTTATAATATTTGTTTCATCACCATCATAATTACTATTTTCAATGTTACTTTTAATATTAACAGATAATGTATTATAATAAGAATTATGAAAATTTAAAAAATGTTCTAATAATAATGGTATTGCGCTATCCAATATCAAATATATGTATTTTTTATCAGTATTTACATCTTTATCTTTATCTTTATTTTTATCTTTATCTTTATTTTTATCAGCATCAGCATCAGCATCAGCATCAGCATCAGCATCAGCATCAGCATCAGCATCAGCATCAGCATCAGCATCAGCATCAGCATCAGCATTAGTATTAGTATTAGTATTAGTATTAGTATCTACACTTGTATTTACATCTTTATCAATATTATTTTTAGATTCATTATTCAAATAATCTTCATCGATTAATATAATTTTATAATATTCATTTTTATGCTTATGTGTATTGATATTTAAATACTTATTATATTTTTTATATATTTTATTATACCAAGATTGTATATTCCATTTATTACAAATTATTAATATGTTTTTAAAATTTGATAAATGTTGAAATAAAATATTTGTTTTTCCAACACCTGGTGATGCTTCAATAATATAATTTTTATTATCATCATCATCTATATGTATTAATTGATTTAAATGGTTTAAGATTTTTTCTTGTTCTTTTTTAATTTTATTATAATTTTTTTTAATAAATGAATTATTTACATTATTATAATTTTTATACTTATTATTATCGGCATTGGTATTATAACTAGAAGCACTCATATTATATTATTTATACTTATTATTATTAATGATAATAAAAATCAAAAATAAATCAATTATAATATAATACAATCTTTTATATTATATTTTTAATATTTATATCAAATAAAGGATTGTATTTAACCATCATTCCACAATATTCTATTGGTTTTTCTATATAATTTGTATTATCATATATTTTACAATTAATAGCTTCATTTAATAAAAATTTAAAATTTTCCCAAAATTCATCATCATGACCATAACCTATTGAAAATATATGCGCTAGTTCATGAACAGCTACAAAAGTTATTAAATTTAAATCATGGAACTTATTATTTTGATTTTTATGTCTTAAACATATTGCTATAATTTCACCTTTATTTATTGTGTATGATGTATCAGAATTAAATAAACTTGGTACATTTTCTATTAATTTATTTAATTTATATTTATTGTTTAATCTATACATTCCTTCACGAATACGTTTATTATTTAAATTTTTATATTTTTTATTTAGATAATCTATTAAAAGTGTTAAATTATCATGAACTTGATATAATAAATAATTTGCAAATTTTCTATTATCACCAAAAAAATCATATTTATCTTCAAAACCGTTTATTGTATAAAAATTATCATTATTATTATATTTATTATAATTAGAGTAGATTATGATAAATACAATAAATAAGCTAATTAAAACAATTAATGTATTTGTTAAAAATTTTTGTTTCACACTTATTTTGTACATTATATTCATAATAATTTAAATTATTAATAAAAATATTTTTAATTTAAATTATTATGAATATAACAATATAATAATGAATGATATTATTAAAGCAGTTTTAGATAAAAATAATATTAATACTAATATTATTAAACCTTTTGCATCGTCGTTAAAAATACCTATTACACAAAAAATTGTAGATGATATTGTTAAAACATTACAGGAAGATATTAATTTTAATTATTTAGTAAAAAAAAATAATGGAGATGTATCAAAAATTAACGAAAGCATTTTAAAAACGTTATCTTTAAAATTTGGTATAACAAATAATAGATATAGTGATAAAAGTGATGAAACAGATTATGTAATGGCTATTATGTCTAATACATTAGATGATAATTCTAATTTTTCAGCAACTAAATCTTATGATTCAGTACAGCAATTATCATCTGATGCATCAAATACAATACAATCACAACAAATGGATTTTAGTTCACAAAATGCTAATTCTATTAGTTCTGTAGCTGGTGCATCAACACAAAGTTTAATTCAAATGGCAAAAATTTTAAATTTGAATTCATTAAAACGTAATGCTAAAGCATATATTAATACAAGATATCAAAATATTATTAATACTGATCCAACTGCAATATCATTTAATTTAGTAAATAAAAAGAGCTCTAATGAATCATCAGGAGATTTACCATTAGGTTTAGATATTAAAAATATTATTGGATTCAAGATTCCAAGTTTTACAATTCCACTAATTAATACATTATCATCAAGTAGAGGTTTAATTAATTTATCTATAGATGAAATTAAAAATGATGGATTTATATCATATTCTAATATTGTTTCACATTTTATATTTAGATATACTGAACAATCACCAAATTTATATATGTTAACTCCAGAATTTAATGGTGAAATTGATTTATTAAATACTGTAAATATTAATACAATAACATTTAAATTTTCTGATGGTTTTAATTATATTCCTTTACCATCAGTTACTATACAAGTATCAGATATTGATTATACTAATTCATATTTTTTATTTGATGATGAACACGGTTTATTATCCGGTGATAAAATATATGTATCACAATTTAAAACGTTAAATGTAGTTCAAGATTATACAATCATGGCAAAAATTAATTCATCTGCAGGTATTATTATTGAAAAAATAGATTCTAATACAATTCAATTAGTTGGTATTGATTTATCAACAATAGCATCACCAGATTTAAATAATAATCCAACTGTATATTTAGATTATAGAATTATACAGTTTCCATTAATTATAAAATATATTAATGATAGTAATTTTTAAAATTTTATTTTTATATATATTTTTTTTAAAATATATATTTTAAAATATAAAATGGATGGCGGTGGCTTTAATAGAGGACATACTATTACTTCTAATTTAGTTAATGCAACAACTGCAACAACTACAAATAATAGAAATCTAGGACTTACTAGGCAAGCATCAATAAAACCAGGCACACCAATGGATGAAATTGAATTTATAAATAAACGTGAAAAAAGATTCTTTTATATTGCCGCAATGACATTAGTTATTATCATTATTGTAAATACAATTTTATTTACAGAATTTCCAGAACATTTTTATGTATCAACAAATGATGTAACATTTGTTGATGGTAAATATTATATTGTTGATAATGATAGTGTAGATGCAAATGGTAATATAATCGTATCAAAAGCAAAAGTTGTAGATCCAAGTACTGTATTGATGAATTCAGAAAAAACACAAATTTTATCTGGACCATTAAAGAAAAGTGATAGATTTTTAGATTGTGTATATTTCGCAACAACACAATATTCAACAATCGGTTATGGTGATATTACACCAAAATATAATTTTTCTAAAATAACTTGTGTGTTTACACAATTTATTATTGTAGCATTAAGTTTCAAATTCATTGGAGGTCCAGTAGAAGACATGTTTACAAATTATGTAAAGAAAAAATACAATAATACAAAATCATATATTTCGGGTAAGAAATATAATTCTTCAATTGCTGTAAGCTCTTAACTGTAATTATTGCAACATTTAAATGTAATTTGTTAATAATTTGTTAATATTTTATTTTTTTTTTAATATTTTTAATTTATTATTACATTTAATAATAAACATGATAACATATAAAAAAGTGATTGATTTTATAAATTTTCTGTATTTGTATTTTAAAATAATAATATTGTATGGATTAACTGAAATATTTTTATTTTGTATAAAAACGTTAGGTAATAATTGGTTTATATTATTTAGTCTTTTTAATTTACCACAAAATTATATTGTTACAAAAAAATCATACGAATATAAAAATAAAAAAAATAATGATATTATGTTAAAATATTTTCATAATAACATAACTATTTACAATCCACAAAAATTTCAGATAGTTTTAGCTTGGGCAATAAGAAATAATGATAATAATAACTGTGATGATAATAAAAATAATAAAAATAATAATATACAAAGTAAATATATTTTAATTACAAATATTTTACATTTTATATATTTAATTAATAAAAAATTGATAATGAATGATTTGCGATTAATTTTAAGTAAATATAATAATATAACAAATATATTTATCATTTTTACATATAATAATAAATTATATGTAAAAATAATAGACTATACTAAAAAAACATATATTGATAATACAAGAATAACATTTAATAATATTTTTTATATTAATAATGATTCAGATTCAGATTCAGAATAATTATTTTTGATTTAATTAATAATAATATATAATATACATATAATACAATAATTATGAGTGATTATGATGATGATAAATACACTAATGATATTGAGGATGATGATAATGATAATATTGATGATGAAAATGCCGAAGCATATAATATTGATGATGAAGACATAAGTGATGAAGATGAAATTATTGAAGATGAGATTATTGAAGATGATTATATTGATAATGAATTAGTTGATGAAATTATTGATGATGAAGATGATGAAGATGATGATGATGAAGATGACGATGGAGATGAAGATGAATTAGTTGATGAAAATAGTATTGATAGTAAAAAATCTAAAAAAAATAAAAAACAAATAAATATAAAAAAATATAATGAAGATGATGATGAAAATGATGAAGATGATGAAGAAGAAGATGATGATGATGAAAATAATATTATTATTGATAATGATGATATAAGTAAAATAATTGCAAATAAATCTAATGTAAAAATTGAATATATTGTAAAACCAGAAAATAGAATAACTAGTCAATATATCACATTATTCGAATTATCACAAGTTGTTGGAAAACGCGCAACACAAATATCAAATGGTTCAAAAATTTATGTTAATTATAAAAATTTAACAAATGCAATTGACATTGCTAAAAAAGAAATATTAGAAAAAAAATGCCCATTAGCTATATTAAGAGGTATTGGATTAGATAAATATGAATGTTGGAATGTTAATGAATTGATGATTAAATATAATATATAAACTATATTTATTTTTGATTTATTAAATATATATTAATAATATACAATGAGATTTTGTGATGTTTGTGAAAACCTTTTAAAATTTAAACAAATAGAATCTGAATTAAAATATTCATGTGACATATGTTTAAAAAATTATGATTTAAATCCTGAAGATACAAAAATAAAAACTATTAGAGTTAATATTGCAGATAATGTTTATAAAAAAAATAAAAATTTAATTGAACTTTTTAAACATGATAATTTACTTAAATTAATTAAACGTAATTGTTCAAATTGTAACCATAAAATAATGAAACAATGTATTTTAGGTAATAATTTAGATTTTATTTACATTTGTGTAAAATGTAATTTTGTTGAAATATAAATAAAATTTATAATAAATTTATTTTTTTTAATATTGAAATTATTTTTAATATTTTTAATATTTTAACCATGTAATATTATATAAAAATTATATAAAATTATATTATTATTAAAATGATAAATAAATATGATATTAATATTAATAATCTTATAAAATTAAATATAAAATTTGAAATAAACTGTAATAATATTTATATTTATTATTATGATTTATTTAAATATTTTGATAGTAGTAAAATTAAAACAATAAAAAAAGATGTATTTATATCACAATATTCATTTTTATTATTTTTAAATGAATACTACCCAAAAGAAATTTATAAATATTTTACTATATCTAATAACAAATATGATATTTTAAATTATGGTATAAATAGTATAAATATAGATTTAGATATTTACAAAAATAATGAACAAAAAAATATAAATCCAAGTATTAATAATATTAATGAAAATAGTATTAATATTACAAAACAATTAGAATACAAAATGATGTGTATTGAAATGAAAAATAACATAAAAAATATTAATAAATTTAGATGGTATTAATATTTTATTTTTTTTTATTCATCATTAAATTTCCAATATTAGCCATATTATTATAATTAAAACAAATATCATTATCTTCACTTGATGATGTATTTGTCGGTGTATTTATTGGTGTATTAGCTGGTGTATTGGTTGGCATATCATTTGATGTATTAGTTGATGTATTGATTGGAAAATCAAATGATAAATATGTATTTTTATATAAACTATCACTTATCGAATATTTATTTTTAATATTATCTTTATTAACTTTGTCATCATCTTTATCATTATCATTATCATCTTTGTCATCATCATTAATATTTATTTTATATATATCATCATATGTATCATATTTATTTTTTTTTATATTTTTATATTCATCATCACTATCACTATCATTATCATTATCGTTATTTTTTTTAAAACTATAATTTAATATTTTTTCATAGTTATTTTTTTTAAAAAATGAACATAAAAAACATTCAAATATAAATTTTATTTTACACATTATATTATTATAATATTTAAATATAAATCTAAATCTAAAATATGAAACTATAAAAATTAATGAATAATTTAGAACAAGAGATTAATATTAATTTGCCAAATAAAATAAAGAAAATTAATGAATTATATCAAATTTTTATTGAAATAATATTTCCAATATTAAAATATTTTATTGATGATCATAAAAAAATAAATACAATATTACCAAATGATAATATTGAAGAACAAATTGATGAAGCTACAAGTGAACAAGTTGAAATAAATATTAATAAATACATGAATTATCCTTTAACTAAAGCATCATTAAATTATTATAAATCTCAACTAAATTCTAAATATGATGAATTTTTAAAATTTAATGAAGAATATGATATTGATATTATATATTTTCTATCAGACTATACAAATACTACAAAAGAAAATAAAATTAAAATGTATGAAAATATAAAGATATATTTATTTTCACATAATATCTATGAGCATTTTTTTGATTATTTTACATTTATTAATGAATTTATTAATAAATTCATTAATTCAAAATATATTCTGAATCCAAATATCAATTTAAAATCTATTCCAATTGGTGTCAAAATTGATAATAAAACAAAAAATATTAATGATTTAATATTATATATAAATAAATTAATAAAATCGATTGATAATATTAATTTAGAACGAAAATTGATAAAATTGGATTTTAATAAATGTGAAAAATGTAATACTGTAATGTCTGTACAAAAAAATACAAGCGAATTATATTGTAATAAATGTGGGCAAATTAAAATTTTAACTGGTATTGTATTTGAAGATAGCCATTTTTATTCACAAGAGGGAAACCGTTATAAACATGGATCATATAATCCAATTAGACATTGTAAATCATGGTTAGAAAATATACAAGCAAAAGAAACTATTGAGATTAAGCCAGAAATAATAAATAATATTAAAAATAAAATTAAACGTGATAAAATAATAAATATTGAAAATGTATCATATAATGAATATAGAACTTATTTAAAAGATTTAAAATATACAAAATATAATAATTATATACCATTAATTAGAAAGCAGATATCTGGCGTTACACCATTTCAATTATCTAATGATGAAGAATTATTAATAATTAAATATTTTGAATTATGTATTAAAACATTTAATGATATAAAAACAAAAGAAAAGAAAAATATTATTCAATATGGTTTTTTAATTTATAAATTAATTGAATTGTTAATTATGGATATTAAAAAAAAACAAAGTTTATTATCATCAATACATTTACAAGAACCATCAACGTTATTTGAGAATGATAAATATTGGAAACAAATTTGTAAAATAAATAAATTTACATATTATCCAACTGATAAAAATAAATATTTATAAATGATTTATAAAATATTAAAAAAAAGAATATATAATAAAACAAGATATTTTAAAATAATAAAAATAAATATATCAAGAACCGAACATTATAATAATTATATAAATTAATATATTAATTTATATAATTATTATAATTATTACTTATATATTTATTTTTATTTATTTATTTATTTTTTTTTATTTTTTATTATATACAATAACAATGGCCGCCAGACGTTCCCATCGACGCTCGAAAGTTTCGAAAAAAAAATCCCATGCTAGCAAACGATCTCATCGACGATCGAAAAAATCCGGTGGCAGACGCAGCCGTCGCCGCCCACGCAAACACGCTAATTAAATATTTTAATTATTAATCATTAAAATATTTTGATATTATTAAAATATTTAATTAAATATATTCGTATTAAAAAATCTAAATCAAAAATAATTTTTTTGATTATATAAAAAATAATAATTTAACATGCATGAAATTTACAGTATTCACTATTTAAAACTTTTAAAATTTTAAAAATACATAATTTTTCATCTTCTGAATATTCATTCCATTTATTTTTTATCATATTAATAACAGTTGTTATACTTTCCTGATCGCTACTTGATTTATCAGAACATTGATTACTTACTTCTCTAGATAGTGAATTTAATATTTCATCATCCTTAGTATAAATCAATTGTTCATTTTTTTTTATTATCGGTCCGATATAATCCATAAGAATTGTTGGAACACTATTTAATGTAGTATTAAAAAATGTATTGGCAGCTATAATATAAGATTTATCTAAATCTGTAGATGAATCAGCAATGTCAATAAGCTTTTTTATATATTTATTAAATCTTTCAATTGACTCAGTCATATTAATAACTAATTAAATATAAAATTTAAATATGAATTATAGATATGTCAAAAGTAAAAATTATTAAAAAAAAAGGTACTGCATCTGGTATTGATATTAATGATTATAAAAATATATTAAATGGTTTATCCGGTGATAAAAAATTCTTAGATCCAATTATTGTTTTAGATAAATATATGTCTATGAAAGATAATGTTAATATAATTAATGCTTTATTAAAAAGTTTTAATAAAACTATTGTAAAAAATTATAGTGAACCAGATTATGAAATGTTGTTAGAATATACTAATAAATTAGATAAATTATTTGAAGGGTATGATATTCAATTAAATAATGTTATAGATATATATTATCAAATCAAAAATTCTGATGAAATTGCAGAAATTTTAAATATTTTAAAAAATTTAAATATTTATCATAAAGATATTGATAAAGATGATGTTAATGATATTGATACTGATTTTATTTTAAATAATATATGTGGTGAATTAAAAATCTTTACATTTGGTTCTATTAATTTAATAGATATATATTTACGATTTGATAATGAAAAAACATTAAAATATTTGATTTTATTAATCAATAAAATTTATAAACCATGTAAAGAAATTTATAAATTATTAACAAGTCCAGATGTAAATCCACAAAAATTGGCAGATTTGATTATTTCAGCAATTACACAATTAAAAACACGTGTAAAAGGATGTGATAAAGCATTTTCTAAAATTGAACAATCTATTGATATGATTGTTAATAATATGGATAAATATTATAAAATGTTTGTTACAACCAAAAACCCAGAAGCTATATTTAGTGGATTTTTAAATGATTTATCTTCAGATGAAGCATTAGACGATGATATCGATTTAACTACAATTATGCAAGTTAAAAAAATCATGCAAGAATTCAAAAAGATGACAGCTAATAAACAAAACAAAAATAAAGAAGTAATAGATGGTTTATTTGGTCAAATGGATGATATTTTTACAATGTTAGAAAATGATATTTAAAAATAGGTTGAAACATCAGTAATAATATATGTATTATACACATAATTCAATTTTGAATTATTTTTTTTATGATAATAATACATATAATGTGGATTTATGTATTAGAAAATAATACATTGTATAATTTTACATTTTATAAAATTGGTAAAACTAAAAATTTAAGAAATAGATTAAAAAATCATGAAAATAATAAATATAAAGACTCATATTTAGTTTATGATATAGAGTTAAATGATAAATATTATAACTATGCAGAAGTATATTTGTTTAATTTATTAAACAAATATAAATTTAATAATTATGAAGAATTTGATATTGATTATAATAAATTAATTAATATTTTACAATATTTTAATAAAACATTAGAATTAAGTTATTTTTGTAAATTACATATTTCACGATATTACTATAAAGAAATAGAATATAAAGAAAATGAAAGATTTAAAATTATAAATAAATTTGATTTTAATATAATTATTGATAATATAACTGGATATTACAATATTACTAAAATTATTAAATATATAATGAAAGATAAGATTAAAAATAATAGAGGGAAACAAATTATAACATTTTTAAAAACTGAACCTACTAAAGAATTAATTAAATCTATTAAAACTACATATAATCTTAAAACAGATGATTCTGATAATTTAACGTATTCATTAAAAAAAGATATACCAGAAAAATACTCCGGTACATATATTCATAAAACTTTATTCAACCATGCTTTATCTCGGATTGATACAGGTTATGCAATTAAAATTTTTAAAATATTAGATGATGAAAAGGATAAATATATTAATAAATTAGAACAAGAAAATAAAAATTTACAAAATCAAATTAATAGACTAAATAATATATAATATAACATAATTAATTTTGAATTATTTTTTTTATATAAATAATACATACAATGGCTACAGCTAATCGATTTAGTACTATCCATGATGTCGTTGATAAATCTTTAGAAATTATAATTGATAATGATACTGGATATTATAATATCACAAAAATTATTAAATATATTGAATCTAATAAAGTTACCGATAATTTTGAGGTGTCCATTATTGTGGACACCTCAAATAAACGTGGAAAAAAAATAGATAATTTTATGATTTTAAAATCAACTAAAGAATTAATTAAATCTATTAAAACTACATATAATCTTAAAACTGATGATAATGATAATTTAACATATCCATTAAAAAAAAATATTCCAGAAAAATATGCAGGTACATATATTCATAAAACTCTATTCAATCATGCTTTATCTTGGATTGATACAGGATATGCAATTAAAATTTCTAAAATATTAGATGATTGTAGAAATGAATATAATTTAAAACTTAAATATGATAAAGAAAGATTAGAAACTGAAAATAAAGAAAAAACATGTAAAATTGATATGTTACTTAATGATAATAAAGATTTAAAAAAACAAATCGCTGAATTAATGTCTTATACAAAAGAAACACATAATAAGTTAGATGAAGCAAATAATAAACTTGATGAAGCTAAAATAGATCGTGAAGAATTATTTGAAAAAGTGAATGAAACTAATACTAAACTTAGTGAAACCAATACTAAACTTGATAAAACTAATAATATTTTAAAAAAAGTAAAACATATGGTTAATGTTCCAAATACTAAAGATGATGATGTTACACAATATTATACATTATTGTATGATAAATCTATTAATCAAATTAAAATGGTTATTGGTCAAAAGAAATATAATAGTAAAAAAATTAACCAAAATATTAATTGCACAGTTGAAGAATTTACATATAATCCATCTCCAACATCTTTAAAACACGCTACTAGAAAAATGATTAAAGACTTACCAGAAAAATACAGTAATAAATTAACAGAAATTAATAAAATACATAATGAAAAAATTAGAAAATATAAAAGAATTATTATTAAAACTAATAGAGATAATATTTTATCTGAAAATGAAAAAAATGATAAAATAGATATTTGTAATAGTAAAATTGAACATTATACAAATATTGTAAATGATAATAAAAATAAATATGATATCATTATTAATGGATTACCATTAATGAATAATAGTAATATTATTTTAAACGAGTGGTCATATGATGAAATTAAAAAATTGATTAGAGATTGTATTGATAATCAAAACGACTACGATGATGTTGTCGTCAATGAAGAAGATGAATAAAAAAAAATACAAATTATATATACATATAATAAAATTTAATACATATTATTTTTTTTATAACAACATTTTTAATTCTTCAATCCAAATAGATTTAATAGTTTTATTTTTATATTCTTCATAGAACATTTTGTTATCTTCAACTTGTTTTTCTAATTCTTTGATTTTTTCTTTAGTTAAAGATAATAAGTTCATATTTAAAAGATATGAATATGTATCGTCTACACGATCAAATTTTAATTCATCTAATTTATCTTCAATATACTTTTTAGTTTTATTTCTAATTTCAATGTCTTCAGCAATAAATGCACGAATAAATCTAATTTTATTTTGTAAAATTATCAAATCTTTCAATAATTTTTCTAAAATATATTCTTTACGTTTAATATAAAATTTATTTCTATATTTGTAATGATATAAAATAATATCGATTACAGAATCAAATTTTCTAATTTTATTATTTGCATCAAAACAATGAATATTTGATGTGTTTAATGTTTCAGATAATTTAAAATCATTAATGATATCATCATGTACTTTATTGAGATGTACTTTAAAAGATATATTATCAGTTGTGCAATTTTCAATATAACTTTTAATTATTTTTTTTGTTTCTAATTCAATTAAAAAAGCTTTATATTTTTCAATACTAGTTGAAATTGGAATTTCTGTAATATGTAATATATTTTTATTTAATTCGTAAGTACCGGTCATTAAAAATCTATGTGAATCAATAGATTCAATTGTACCTTTATAACCTTTAAAATAAGGTGTTAATTCATAATCAATCGGTCTATTGTTAATTTTATCTATAATCACTTTAATAATATCATTAATATTATATGGATAAATTGTAGTACTGAAACCAGTACCGATTCCTTTAGATCCATTAACTAAAATCATTGGAATAATTGGAATATAATATTTTGGTTCAACTTGTACGTTTT
>JACCDV010952809.1_pt1 | contig 17638 bp, 22 predicted proteins | sample 7446131 | NCBI WGS metagenome assembly JACCDV01 (sample SAMN15323448, study PRJNA562643) | freshwater metagenome | isolation source: river surface water | place: USA:Blue River Watershed | collected 2017-08-17 | reverse complement strand
GGAATCCTGGTAAGCGTGCTATGCGTTTGAATGATGCTGTTGCGCCTATGGAGTATGGCTATGTTGAGCCGTTGCGCCCGTTGCAACCGGCAGGGCGTGCGTTGTGGGATTCTATTTTTGGTGCTGGTGAGTTGTGGATTTCTATTCGGACTGATTTGCAACTTGTGCAGATGGTGTGTGAGTTGTTGGATAGGCGTGAGGTTTTGCGTGAGCAGTGGGCTGCTGATCCTGTGAATCGTCAAATCAATATGAGTTTGTTGGAGACTGAGAAGCAGATTGTTAGTGGTTTGTCTTTGATGGGCTTCTCGCCGTCTGACCGTACTCGTCTTGGTTTGGTGAGTGTGAAGACTAAGAGTAAGTTGCAACAGTTGTTGGATGATAAGGCTGCTGGTGTCTAGTTGGCCGCCTGCTGTTTTGACGCCTGTCAATGCTGAGGATATTGCTCGTGGTGATGGGCGTTATGCGTCACGGTTTGCTGAGGCGTTTGGTTCTATTGGTAAGGATGGGATTGCTGGTAGGGCTGGTGAGGCTTTGCGGTTGCGTGACTGGCAGAAGTCTTTACTGGATTGTTTGTATGCGCGTGATGAGAATGGCGGGCTTGTTGCTCAGACTGCCTTGATTGGTATGCCGCGTAAGAATGGTAAGTCCGCGCTGTCTAGTGCCGCGATTGGTCTTTATTCTTTGATTGCTGAGGGTGTTCAGGGCGGTGAGGTTATCGCTGTTGCTGCTGAAAAGGAACAGGCTCGCATTGTATTTGGTGAGGCTAAGAGAATGGTTGAGGCTAGTGAGTTATCAGATATGGTAACTATCTACAAGGATTCTCTGTTTGTTCCTGAAACTAATTCTGTGTTTCGTGTGGTTTCTGCTGAGGCATATTCTAAGGAAGGTTTGAACCCTAGCCGTGTAATTATGGATGAGTTGCACGCGCATAAGAACCGTGACTTGTTTGATGTGTTTTCGCTAGCTATGGGTAACCGTGGCAAGATTGGCCAACTGGTTGCTATCACTACAGCCGGTGTGAAGTCTGACATGACTGGTAAAGATTCGATTGCTTACAGCCTGTATCAGTACGGTAAGAAGGTTGCTGCTGGCGAGATTGTTGACCCGTCTTTTTTCATGGCGTGGTGGGAAGCTCCAGCGGACATGGATCACCGGTTGCCTGAGGCGTGGGAGATTGCGAACCCTGGCTTTAACGATATTGTTTCTCAGGCTGATTTTGAGTCTGCTGTTCGCCGTACTCCTGAGGCTGAGTTTCGCACTAAGCGCCTGAATCAGTGGGTTAGTTCTGCTGAGGCGTGGTTGCCTGCTGGCGCGTGGGCTGACTGTGAGACTGTGTTTGATGTTTCGCCTGATGCTGAGATTGTGTTGGGTGTTGATGGTTCGTTTAGTGGTGACTCGACTGTGATTGTTGGCGCTACGATTCCGGCTGGTGATGAGCCTGTGCAGGTGTTTCTTGTGAAGGCGTGGGAGAAGGATTTAGATAATGATGGTGATGATTGGCGTGTTGATATTGCTGATGTTGAAGCTACTATTGTTGAGTTTTGCCAGTCTCACCCTAACGTGCGTGAGATAGTGTTTGACCCGTTCCGTTGGGCGCGTACTATGCAGGTTCTTGAGGATGCTGGTTTTCCGGTGGTGGAGTATCCGCAATCGCCTAGCCGTATGATTAAAGCGTGCCAGAAGTTCTTTGACGCGGTGATGGAACATAACCTTGAGCATGACGGTAACCCTACATTGGCACGCCATCTAGATAATGCCGTATTGAAAATGACTCCAGCAGGGCCTCACATTAAGAAGGATGCTCGTAACTCGCCACGCAAGATTGACGCCGCTGTGGGCGCTATCATGGCGGTAGATCGTGCAACTGTTGGTAGAATAGAACAGGCAGTACCACAATTCTTCTATTAAAGGTTTTTATGTCTACGATTTTACAGCTTGCAGGTGCGGTAGCTATCACTGCCGGTGCTACTCTTTTCAGCCCGATTGTTGGGCTTGTTGTTGGTGGCGTGTTCCTTATCCTTATCGGTTTGGCGGTTAGTAAGTAATGTTTGAGAAACTGTTTGAATCTAGGGCTGTCTCGTATCAGTCCATTTGGGCTTCAGGTGACAGTATAGAGTTTGGTCAGCTTTCTGGAACAAACATTACGTCAGAGACAGCGTTTCAAGTAAACGCTATTTATAGTGCTATCAGTCTTATAGCTGACACTATCTCTACACTGCCACTTGATGTTTTTGTGCGCCGTGATGGGGCACGTTATCCTTTCCGGCCTGCTCCAGCGTGGGTACAAAATCCTGACGTTGATTTACCTCGTGAGGCGTTTTATTCGAGTGTTGTAACTTCGTTGCTGCTTGAGGGTAACGCTTTTATTCGCGTGTTCAGTAACAGTAGCGGTGAGATTGTTAACCTTGTGGTGTTGAACCCTACTACGGTTGAGGTTAAGCGTAATGCGCTTGGCCGTCTAATGTTTGTGGTTAAGGGTGAGAAGAAGCCTCTTACTGCTGAGGAAATTGTTTTTATTCCTGATGTGTTGCGCCCTGGTACTGTGCGCGGTGTTTCACGCATTGAGGCGTTGAAGGAAAACTGGGGCTTGGCTTTGGCTATGGAAAAGTTTTCTGCCACGTTCTTTGGGCAGGGAACTAACATGGCTGGTGTTATTGAGTTCCCTGGTAACTTGACTCAGGAACAGTCTGATCAGTTGCGTAATGGTTTTGATAAGGCTCATCAGGGTTGGCAACGTGGGCACAAGACTGGCGTTTTGTCTGGTGGTGCAACGTGGAAGTCTACTCAGATTGACCCTGATAAGTCTACGCTGGTTGAGTCTCGTAATATGGCTGTTGCTGATGTGGCTCGTGCTTTCAATATTCCTGTGCACTTGATGGGTTTGCCTGGTACTAACTCTTATGCTTCTGTTGAGGAATCTAACAGGGCTTGGCTGAGCACTAGCATTACACCGTTGGTGTCAAAGATTGAGGGCGCTATGTCGCCTTTGATGATGCGCACTCCTGGTGGAGAAAACGCCTTCTTGAAGTTCAACCTTGATGGTTTGTTACGCGCTAACATACAAGCACGCATGAGCGCCTACTCTACTGGTTTGCAGGCAGGGTTCTTGACTATCAATGATGTGCGCCGTATCGAAGATTATCGCCCGATTGATGATGTGTCTGCTGATACCGTTCGAGTACCGTTGGCTAACGTAAACATTAACGCTGCTACTCTTTCGGCTGACAGTGAGCGTGTAGCTATGGCACAGAAGCTGATTCTTGCTGGCTTTGATCCGGCGGCTACTATGAAGGCTTTGAACCTGCCTGAGATTCCTCATACTGGTTTGCCTTCGACACAGTTGCAGGCGGTTGCTCAGATTGACCCTGAGAACCCTGAGTCAGTTTATGAGGTGAAGTAATGCAGTCTCCTGGCGTTCTTGATTTGTCTTGCTATCAGGGTGCAAACTTTGATTACACTTTGACGTGGCAGGCTGGCGGTTCAGCCGTCAACCTTACAGGCTATTCAGCGCGTATGCAGGTTCGTGACTCGTATGATGCCGGTACAGCCGTTGTGTCGCTCACTAGCGGTACAGGAATTACTTTAGGCGGTACTGCTGGTTCTATCGTTTTAGAGTTGTCTAGCACGGCTACAGCGGCGCTCGATGGAACACCTAACACACAGTATGTTTATGACCTTGAGCTTGTTTCTGGTGCAGGTTATGTGACGCGACTTGTTGAAGGTAGGTTCTATGTTTATCCTGAGGTTACAAAGTGACAGATGTTGTCTACACTCAGTCAACGGCTATTGTGACCGTTGCTACTCCAGCGAGTGCGACTGTCAATGTTAGCGTGGCTGGTACTGCTGTAGTTTCACAGAATCAGGCAACTATTGTTTCTGACCTTCAGCAGGTGCAAACTATTCAAGCTCCTACTTGGATTCAGTTCAACACTAGCGGTACGCCTACTCCAGCGGTTGGGCGTTTGCATTGGAACGATACTGACGGCACGCTTGAGTTTCAGATGAAGGGCGGCGCGGTCACTCAGCAACTAGGCATGGAACAGGTGTTGCGTGTTTCTGCTGCTGATAACGGTGGACTGCTTGAGGGCAAAGTTATTTACGCTACCGGTTCTGATGGCGTGAACTTGAAAGTGGCTTACGCTACAGCCTCGAGCGAGACTACTTCTTCTAAGACTCTTGCTGTTATGACTGAAACTGTGACTGGTGGCAATAAAGGATTTGCTACTACGTTTGGTTTAGTTCGTGGTTTGAATACGTCTGCTATGACTGAGGGCGCTGCTGTATGGCTGTCACCTACAGGCTCAGGAAACATGACCACTACCCGCCCTGTCACACCTGATCACGCTGTGTTTATCGGCTACTGCCTACGCGCTAGCTCACAGAACGGTGTTGTGTTTGTGAATATTCAGAACGGTTATGAGCTTGACGAGTTGCATAACGTGAAGATTACTAATCCTCAGGATGGGCAAACTTTGAAGTATCAGGCGTCAACTGGATTGTGGGTCAACGGGTAATTATGGCTGAAATTGATTTGTCTGCTCCACAGTTTATGCGTGACGCGGCTGAGCAGGGTTTGAAGTATCTTGCTGACGGTTACGGCGGTGATGGTTTGACTGCTAAGACTGTGCGTGAGGCTCGCCTAATGGCTAACGGTGAAGTGTCTGCTGATAAGTGGGTGCGTATCGCTGCTTGGATTGCCCGCCATATGCCTGATTTGGATGCTCCTGCCGCTAATCCTGATAGTGAGGATTATCCTTCTAATGGTGTTGTTGCTCATTTACTATGGGGTTCAGGGCCGTCTAAGGATGCTGCTGTGAGGGCTATGGAGTATGCGCAACGTAAGGTTGCCCAGATTGAGGCTGAAAATCGGTCTGATATAGGAGATAATGGAGTTATGAGTATTCGTGCGACTGTTGAGGAACTTAAGCCTGGGGTTTGGGTTCGCTGGATTTCAGAAGATGAAGTTGATTATGGGCAGGTTGTAGCTGTTGATGGCGAGATGGTTCAGGTCACTGGCTGGGATGAAGAAGATGGTGAATGGTCTGCAACTGATGAGGTTTATCTAGTTGAGGCTGTGAAGCTTGAGGTTATTGATGCGTTGCCTGCTCCTGAGATGGAAGAACCTCACGGCGAGATGATGCCTGTGCGTTCTCTTAACGGTGTTGAGACTCGTGTTAATGTGGCTAACTTTGAGGTGCGTGAGACTGCTAACGGTATGCAGTTTGAGGGTTACGCTTCTGTCTTTAATAGCCGGTCTGAAAACTTGGGTGGCTTCACTGAGTTCGTTGCCCCTGGTGCTTTCACTCGCTCGCTAAAGTCTCGTAATGATGTAAAGCTTTTGTGGAACCATGACGCCGGTCAGGTGTTGGGTTCTACTCGCGCTAAGTCTATGACTTTGACTGAGGATGCTCGTGGCTTAAAGGTTACAGCTACCCTGCCTAACACTCAGCTTGGTCGCGACACTGCTGAGCTGATTCGTACCGGCATTATTGACTCTATGAGCTTCGGGTTCAACGTCATTAAGGATTCTTGGAATGCTGAGGGTAATGAGCGTACCCTACACAGCGTAAGACTTTTCGAAGTGAGTATTGTTGCTTTCCCTGCCTACGCGGGAACTGCTGGAACAACTAACGTGCGATCCATTGAGAAGTTGGCTAAGCGTGCTGAGGTTGATATGGCTGAGCTTGAGGCTGCACTTATCAAACTGGAATCTGGTGAGGATTTGGATGAGGCGTCACGAGACTTGCTGAATGGTGTTATCAACAAGGTTTCACCTGCTGCAAGTTTTGAGCCTGAACCTACAGAGTCTGTCATTGGCGATTTGGGGCTATTGGCTCTCAAGAAGAAGAAGCTTGAACTGCTAGACTTATAGTCCGCAGGTGGTGCGGTAAGGATTCCCTAGGTGTTGAGCCTAGGGTTTTCTTATGCCCGCTAACGATTAAAGCTATATGTAGTATACTTTTATTGGTTGCGTGTTATTCACCACCATAATTGTTCCGTGGGCTTGCGTGTTAGTCACCAGTTCGCACTTATCCTATTTGGAGAAACTAATGAGTGAATTCATTAAATCTCAGCAGGAAACTAAGGCTAACCTCGTAGAGCAGGTTCGTAGCGTCATTGATGCTGCTGAAGCTGAATCTCGTGGCCTTGTTGCTGAGGAAATTGAAAAGATTGATCGCATTGAGGCTGACATTCGTCGCGTTGATGAGGCTCTTTCTATCGCTACCCGTAACGAAGAACGCAAGTCTGAGGCTGCTCTTGCTGCTGCTGGTTTCGTACCTGCATCTGAGGCACGTTCTGACGCTGACGTTTTCCGCGCTATGGCTCGTGGTGAAGTTCGCGGTCACACCTTCGAACAGCGTGCAACGCTCGTTCCATCCGCAAACACTGTACCTGTTTCGTTCCTTGACCGCGTATACGGTCTGGCACGTCTCGTAGGGCCTATGCTTGACGTTTCTGAAGTTATCACCCGTAACTCCGGTAACGACCTTCGCATTCCTATCTACACCGCTTTCAGCACTGCATCTCAGGTTGCTGCTGGTTCTGCTATTGCTGAATCTAACCCAACCTTTGACAGCATCCTTCTTCAGCCCAAGAAGCAGGCCTTCATTGTGCCTATCGCTAACGAGCTGATCAGTGACGCTGGCTTCGACATTGAGGCTGTTATTGCTGAGCAGGCTGGTAACGCTATCGGTTACGCTGTAAACGGTACTGCTACCGCTACTCTGGTTGGTGCTGCTGGTTCTGGCGTTACCGCTTCTACCGCAACTGCAATTTCTGCAGACAACCTGATTGACCTTGCTTACTCTGTTGATGGCGCTGCTCGCCGTCTCCCAGGTGTAGGTTACATGGCTAACGGTTCTACCATTGGTGCAATCCGTAAGCTCAAGGACACTGCTGGAAACTACCTCTACCAGGTAGGCGTTGGACAGCCTGACACCTTTGCAGGTTTCGCTGTTTACGAGAACCCAGCTCTGGACAGCATTGCTACTGGCAAGAAGGCTGTTCTGTTCGGTGACCTGAAGTCGAACAAGATCGTTACCACTGGTCTTGAGGTTGCTGTTTCGTCTGATGCATACTTTGCTAACGACGTTACTGGTTACCGCTTCACTTACCGCTTTGACAGTGCACTGTCTCACGCTGCACACGTCAAGTACCTGCTCCAGCCATAAGCTGTAGCTAAATAGTTCATCCCCTCTAGTTGTAGGTTACTAGGGGGGATGTTCTTTATATAGTAATAGCCCCTACTACTCCACATATAGTAAGGGCTATTGCTGTTGACTATACTATAAGTAACCTATATTGAAAGGGAATATTGTGGCTGTAGAAAAATTGCGCGGTGTTGTATCCGTTGCATCTAATTCTTATGACTCACCTACAGGCTATGGCGTGCAAGTTAAGCTTCTGATTGACCGTATGCTTAAGCATGGTTTGAAGGTTGCGAACTTGTCGAACTATGGGCTTGAGGGTTCGATTCAGGAAATCAAAACACCTTACGGGAAGATTCCTCATTATCCTCGTGGCTTTAAGCCTTACAGTGATGATGTGATTCCTGTGTGGCATACAGATTTTACGTCTAAGCATCCTGACATTAAGAACGCTGTAGTGACCCTATATGACCAGTGGGTTTACAATGACTTACAGTTTGACGGGGATATTATTGCTTGGACTCCACTCGATCACGTCACGTTGCCACCTAACGTGCTGAAGTTTCTGTTGCGCCCTAACGTGCATCCTGTAACTATGTCGCCTCATGGTCAACGTCAGTTGGAGAAGGCTGGCGTAGATTCTGTATATATTCCTCACGCTATTGACACTAATATTATGAAGCCTACTTTTGAGGTGTTTGGTGTTCCAACGCGGCAATATTTGGATGTTCCTGATGATGCGTTTCTAGTGTCTATGGTGGCCGCTAATAAGGCTAATGGTTTGGTTCACCGTAAGGCTATTGCTGAGCAGTTGATGGCTTTTAGTATTTTCCGGCAGGAACACCCTGATGCATATTTGTATTTGCATAGTGAGCCTAGTGCTGTGTTTGGTGGGTTCAATATTCCTAACCTGTTGAGGGCGTGCGGTTTAACTGATGAGTATGTGCGTATCTTGAATACTGATGTGAACCGTACCGGTTACCCTGATGAGTTTTTGGCTGGCGTGTATACGGCTTCTGATGTGATGTTGCAGGCTACTTATGGTGAGGGTTTTGGTGTTCCTGTGGTTGAGGCTCAGGCGTGTGGCACGAGGGTTATTACTTCGAGTTGGGCGGCTACACAGGATTTAGCTGGTGAAGATAGTTTCTTGGTTGATGGGCAACCGTTCTGGGATGAGCCTCAGCAATCGTTCTACAACATTCCTAATATTGGTTCTATCGTGAATGCGTTGAGGTTGGCTTATGATGCGCCACGGGGTGTATCGCAATCTTCTATAGAGTTCGCTAAACAGTTTGATGTTGATCGTGTATGGAACTGGTATTGGCTGCCCTATCTTCGGGAGTTTTTTAAATGATTCCTAACCTTATTGTTCCTACGCTGAATCAGTATGACCGGCTTAAGCGTATGATTTATTCGATTGATTATCCGGTGAAACATTTGCTCATTATTGATAATGGTGGCCGTCTGTCTTTGGATAGTATTCCTGACATGGTTGAGCAGGTGACGGTGTTGAATATGCCCGCTAATTTGGGTGTGGCTTCTAGCTGGAATTTGGGTATTAAATCTTTTCCTCATGATGATCGCTGGTTTATTGCTTCTGATGATGTGATGTTTGAACCTGGTGCGTTAGAGGATTGGTTTAACTTGTCAGATAATCAACGCCTAGTGACTTCTTCAGAAGCCCCTCATTGGCAGTTCTTCTGTATTGGTGAAAACGTGGTTGGCACTGTGGGCTTGTTTGATGAGGCTATTCATCCGGCTAATTTTGAGGATGATGAGTATGAGTGGCGTTGTGAGGTTTTGGGCGCTGAGATTGTGCGGGCAGAGATAGGGCATTTTCACGAGGCTCACGCTACAGTGTTTAGCCCTGAGTATGTGTCTAAGAATCGTGGAACTTATGTTTTGAATGAGTCTTATTTTAAACAGAAGCAACGTGACAGGGATTATAGTGATGGCTTTTGGACTTTATCTCGTAGACGTATTTTGAGCTGGGATTAGCGGTACAATAAGTATTAGGATTTTAGGAGTTTATTTTGATAACTAATGGTTATTGCACACTAGCTGATGTGAAGGCCGCGCTCAGGATTACTGATGCTGTGGATGATTCGCTGATTGAGATTGCTATTGAGTCTGCTTCTCGTCAGATTGATGGTTTCTGTAACCGTGTTTTCTATTCAACCACTGCAACTCGTGTGTTCCAGAACGTGGATACTTTTGTTTGTAACACTGACGACATTATTAGTATTACTACTCTTAAGACTTCTGATGATGGTGTGAACTATGACACTGTTTGGACTACTGGGGATTATCAGCTTGAGCCTTTGAATGGTGTGTCTGGCGGCCTTGTTCAGCCTTACACTCGTATTAGGGCTATCGGGGATTTCCTGTTTCCTATCTGGAGTGTTACGGGTACTTACAGTAACTTTGCGCCGGTACAGATTCAGGGTGTGTTTGGCTGGTCTGCTGTTCCTACAGCGGTAAAGCAGGCGGCACTCCTGTTGGCTATGCGCCAGTTTAAGCGTTACGATTCCCCTCTGGGCGTGGCTGGCTTTGGTGACTTGGGCGCTATCCGTGTTGGCCGTGTTGATCCTGACGTTGAAGCCCTGCTGATGCCTTTCCGTAAGAGTGTTGTTTCGTAATGTCTATTGCAGATATTCGTTCAGGGCTGGGCGCGAACTTGGCGACTATTCGCGGTTTGCGTGTCGCTGAAACTATCCCAGATAACCCCTCACCACCTATCGCTGTTATCGCGTTAGGTAACGTGGTTTATGATGGCGCGTTTCAGGGCGGGCTTGTAACGTACAACTTTACTGTGTCTGTGATTGTTGGGCGTGTGGCTGAGCGTGAGGCTCAACGCCGTCTTGACTCATATATTTCTACAGGTGCTGGTTCTATTAAGGCGGCTGTAGAGTCTGATAAGTCTTTGGGCGGTAGCGCGTATGATGTGCGTGTTAGTGAAATGACTAACGTGGGCGCGGTACAGCTTGGAGATGCAACCTATCTGGCGTGTGATTTCTCTGTTGCTGTTTACAGCAATTAAAGATATATGCGGTAGAATAAAACTAGCGTTTAGCGTTTAACTATTTTTTAGGAGTGATTGTGGCAAAGTTTGTTGCTACTGATGTAAAGACCACTATTAACGGTACTGACTTCAGCGATCATATTGCTGCTGTCACCTTTGACCTTACGGCTGATGAGATTGAGACTACAGCGTTTGGTACTGCATGGCGTCAGCGTGTAGGTGGCGGCCTCAAGTCCGGCACTATTTCGATTGACTTCCACCAAGACTTTGGTGCTGGTTCGGTTGATGCTGTTCTGTATCCTCTGTTTGGTTCTCTTGCAACTGTTGTGTGCGTGCCAACCTCTGGTTCAGTATCGGCTACTAACCCTTCCTACACTGGCGTATTTAGCGTAACGGCTTACAGCCCTGTTGCTTCCAACGTAGGTGACCTCGCTACCCTGTCTGTATCTTGGCCAACCGCCGGAACTGTGACACGAGGAACTGTCTAAACAGATGCAACCAATTAACCTACAAATCAGTTTCGTAGATGGCACTTCTTCGGAAGTGTCTACTACGGCTGCTGACTATATCAAGTTTGAGACTCACTTTGATAAGTCTATTGCGACTCTTGGTTCTGACGTTCGCCTAACGTATATGTTCTTTTTGGCTTGGTCTGCTGCTAAACGTACTGGTAAGACTGAGCTGGATTTTGAGGCGTGGTCTGAGACTGTTGCTATGGTTGGGGAGACTGACCCAAAAGCATAAAGGGGTTGGGTGATTCGTCTACTCATTGGATGATTGCTCAACTGGCTTATGAATACAAGATTAGCCCTCGTGAGCTTCTTGAACTTGATCCGCGTATGTTGTGGACTTTACAGCGTTACCTTATTGCGCGTGTGAATGCTGCTAACAAAGCGCGGTAGAATAGAGTTCAAGGAGTGCTTATGTTGAAGGCTACATTTAATGGTGATGATATTCGCCGCGCCATTAGTGAGCTTAAAGAGATTGATTCAAAGATGGAACTTTATCTTAAGCGCGATATTCGCTCAGCACTCAAAGGCCCTGCTGCTGCTATCGAGAACGCTTGGCCTGCTTCTTCCCCTCTTAGCGGCTTTAACGCTTCTTCTACTGCTAGGTCTTATCAAAAGCCTACTTCGTCTATTTCTGTGACGCCTGGTCGAGCTAGACCTGGTAAAGTTTCTTCTCTTATTGCTATAAAAATTATTTTGCCTAAGACTTCAGATAAGCAGACTGTTGCTGGTGCGTGGATTGCTGAAATGGCTGGTTTGCGTGGGAATTACCGTAGTGGATTATCTAGAAGATACATTAAGAACTTTGGCACTAATCAGCAACACAGATTGAATGGTCAGGGTGAGGCTATGGTTCAGGCTTTGAATCAGCGTTATGGATCAGCCGAAAAGGGTGGCCGTTTTGGTTGGCGTAAGTTTGTGAACATGAAGAACAATATTCAAAATATTGGTATCAATATTCTTGAAGATTACGTTGCTAAGCTGAATCGAGAAAACTGATGAAAGATATTATTTTTCCTATCACTTATAAGAGTGATGAAAAAGGCCTTAAAGTTGCTGAGGCTCAGCTTTCAGGGTTTGGAACTATTGCGGCTGGTGCGTTTGCCCGTATTGGTGCGGCTGCTGTTGATGCGTTTGCTCAGGCTACTCGTGCTGTAGCAGATTTTGCGGTTGATTCGGTTAAGGCCGCTAGTTCTTTTAATGAGACTTCTGCCGCTATTGGTCAGGTGTTTGGTGAGAATGCTAAACAGTTGCAGGAGTTTGCTTCTACTGCTGCTGGTTCTTTTGGTCAAAGTCAGACTCAGGCGCTACAGGCCGCTAAGACGTTTGGTATTTTTGGTAAGGCTGCCGGTTTAGCTGGTAAGGAAAATGTTGATTTTTCGACTACTTTAACAAGGCTTGCTTCTGACTTAGCTTCGTTTAATGATACGTCTGTTGATGAGGCTATTACTGCTATTGGCGCGGCTTTGCGTGGTGAGTCTGAGCCTATTCGCCGGTTTGGTGTTTTGCTTGATGATGCCACGTTAAAGGCTCGTGCGCTTGAGATGGGTATCTATGATGGTACTGGTTCTTTAAGTCAGCAACAGCGTGTTCTGGCGGCTTATCAAGAGGTTCTTGCTCAGACTACTACTCAGCAGGGTGATTTTGCTCGTACTGCTGATGGTGTAGCTAACAGTTCGCGTTCTTTGCAGGCTACTTGGAATGATTTGCAGGTTACTGTGGGTACTGCACTTCTTCCGGCTGTTCAGGCTGTTATTCCTCAACTTACTGAGTTTATTAATCAGATGGTTGCCTCGCCTGAGTTTAATCAGTTTATTGCTGATATGGGTACAAACTTTTCTAACCTTTTGTCTTATCTGCCTGAGGCTTTAGAAAACTTGCAATCATTTGGTAATGATGCCTTACCAGTCATTAATGCATTCTTCCCTATGTTGAATGATGCCCTATATGGCATGGCTGCCGCGTTTGGTTTTATTGAGGGTAGTGATCCTTCTACAAATACTCGTTCTTTTGCTGACTCTATGCGAGACCTTGCTGATGCTATGAATACTGTTGGTGATGCTTTCCGCTGGGTTGGCGACACTATTAATGGAATCAATAAAGCGTACAACAGTTTGCCTGGTTGGATGCGAATGATTTTGTCTGGTGGAACAACTGAAAGCTTACGGCAAATGTCTGGTTTTATTGATGCGGTACAGACAGGAAATTTGGGGCAGATTAGAAAATATTTAGGTGTACCTAATTTAAGTGGTACTCCTGATATTCCATATATTGTAGGTAACAATAGCGCTGCTCGTGGTGTGCGTTTTGCTGAGGGCGGTATTGTTACTAAGCCTATGCGCGGTCTTGTTGGTGAGTCTGGCCCTGAAGCTATTATTCCTCTTGACCAGTTGCCTGCTATGACTGGTAGCCGTGGCGGTAATGTTATTAACGTGAATGTGACTGCTGGTATGGGCGCTGATGGTGCTGCACTTGGTGAGCAGATTGTTAATGCTATTCGCCGTTATGAGCGCACCTCTGGTGCAGTATTCGCTAAGGTGTAATCTATGGCTACTACAGTTGAAATCGGTGTTTATCTGACTACTGGTGATGCGCCATATTTTCGCCTCAATGACCCCGTAAAAGGTAAACTCAATAATACTTCTTACCGTCTTGCTGGCCCTATCTTTTATGACATTACAGATAAGGTAACTGGCGTTAATGTTATTCGCGGGAAGAACCGGCAACTGGAACGCTACAACGCTGGGCAAGCTTCTATCACTTTAAACAATGAGGATAGAACATTTGACCCTCTAAACACGAGTTCTATCTTTTACGGCAATATTATTCCACGCCGTCAGATAAGGGTTCGCACTGGTGGGTTTAATCAGTTCGTTGGCCTGGTTGAAGACTGGAACTTTGATTATGATGTTTCCGGTAAATCTACTGCCTCTATTACTGCCGCTGATGGTTTCACTCTGTTGGCGCAACAGTCTTTGACTGCTGGTACTGCTACCACTCAAACAACTGGGCAACGTATTAATGCTGTGTTGTCTCAACCTTCTGTAGCGTGGCCTTTGGCTGATCGTGAGATTGATACTGGTTTGGCTACTGTGGGTGCTGATGTTTGGTCTGCTACCGATAATGCTTTAACTTATTTGCAAAAGGTGGAGTCTTCTGAGCAGGGGCAACTGTTTATTGACCGTAACGGTTATGTGCGGTTTGTGAATGGTGGTGTGACTCCTACTACTGGTTTGAGTGTTGCTAAGTTTAGTGATGCTGGTGATGGTATTCCTTATAGTGGCGCTGCTGTGTCTTACGGTACTGAGCTTCTGTTTAATAATGTTCAGGTTACTTATCCTGCTGGTACTGCTACAGCTAATAACGCTGAATCACAGGCTACTTACGGTATTACTACTACGAGTGTTGACACTGTGTTATCTACTGGTTTAGCTGCTGAGAACTTGGCCCTGTTTTGGGTCGCTAAGTTTGGTGACCCTGAATATAGGTTTGAGTCTGTTGATGTTTCACTTGATGGTTTATCTGGTGCGCAAAAGGAACAGGTGTTGCAGTTTGAGCTTGGCGATATTGTGCAGATAGAGTTCACACCTAACGGAGTGGGAGACCCTATTGACCGCTATGGCCAGATTATTGGTATTAGACATAATGTGGGTGTTGACCGTCATACTATTACGTTTGGTTTGGGTTCGTTGCAGTATGCGTTCCTTGTTTTGGATGATACTAACTTTGGTATTCTTGATGAGAATGCGTTGGCATTCTAGCGGTAGAATGGGTTTATAGGTTTAGGAGTTTTTATGGCTGGTAGTGGGCGTAAGGTTTGGGCGGCAGATGAGGTTCTTGCTGCTGCCGATTTGCAGGATTATATTCAAGATCAGGTAGTGTTTGTTTACAATAGTGCGTCTGCTCGTACTTCGGGTATTCTTGCACCGTCTGAGGGTATGGTTTCTTATCTGAAAGATACTAACCTTCTTTATGTTTTTGACGGTTCTAGCTGGATTGAGATTGCTCCTAATGTGGGTACTGCTGGTACTTACACTAAGGTTACGACTGACGCTAAGGGGCGTGTGACTTCTGGCACTACGTTGAGTGCGTCTGATGTTCCTGATTTGGATTCTGCCAAGATTACTTCTGGCACTTTAGGTATTGACCGTATTCCTACTATCCCGTCTAGCAAGTTGGGCACTGGTAACTGGAATATGGGTGCTGCTACCCTCACCACTACAAATGTCACCGCTAGTGGCATTGTTTCCGCTGGCGACTTTACGGCTGGTGGCGGCACGCTTACTGCTAATGGCGGTATCGTTTCTACAGATGTTTACAACCGTAACTTGTCTGGCCCTTACAAGGCTGTTTGGGTTGATTCTAGTGGCCGTCTAGGTAACACTTCTTCGACTATTCGTGTGAAGCAGGATGTGGTTGATTCTGGCCTTACTGCTGATGCTGCTAAACAGTTGAGGTTGCGTGAGTTCCGTTATATTGCTGATGTTGAGAAGGATGCTGACGCGCCTACTTATATTGGTTTGATTGCTGAGGAATTGTTGGAGATTCCTGGCATGGAGAAGTTTGTCTTTTTTGATGAGCTTGAGGATGGTTCTAGGCGGCCTGCCGGTATTCACTATGAATGGTTAGCTTTGTCTTTGATTCCGCTTGTTCAGTCTTTGAGTGACCGTATGGATTCTGTTGAGTCTCGTCTAAATGATTTGGAAGGTAAGTAATGCCTGGTTTGGGTAGGCGCACGTTCGCACCTGGTGAGGTGTTGACTGCTACTAATGTGATGGGTTATTTGCAGGATCAGGCAGTTATGAATTTTGCCGGTACTGCTGCTCGTGGTTCTGCTATTGGTACTGCTGTTTCTGAAGGCATGATTTCTTACCTTGCTGATTCTAATGTTGTTCAGGCTTACACTGGCTCATCTTGGAACTCTCTTGCGTATCAATCTTCTGTAGATGAGTTGAGTTTGCCTGGTCGGGTTATTCAGACTGCTTACAATATTCAAGACACTCAAGTTACTACTACTACTGGCTATCCTGGAGTAACAACTAACCTGTCTGTAACTATCACTCCACGATTTGCAAACTCTCGAATGTTTGTAGTTGTCTCACAGTATATTCAGCCAGTTTCTACTTCTAATATCGTTGATGGTGGAGTTGGTCTGTTTAGAAATAACACTACCGATTTAGGTGGAAACAGTTTATCTGTGAATGCTGCTCAGGGCGCTGGTGGGGCTTTGGCTGTTCGTCATTTGGCCAGCATTATTAGGGAAGATTACCCCAATACTACTTCGCCTGTTAGCTATAACACTCGTATGTGGCTTACTAATGGTCTTAGATATGAGGCTCAGCCTTCTAACCAGCGTTCAACTATTACTGTATTTGAGGTGAAGGTTTAATTATGAATATTGCTGAAATACTTACTGCTAACTATTTAGGTACTGAGTGGGCGCTAACAGGTACAGAATATTCTGGACTTGAGTGGCTTGATAAAACGACGCCTAAGCCAACTGAAGAAGAACTATTATCTCAATGGCCTGAAGTTCAATACGCCGTAGAATATAACGCTGTTTTACAGACTAGACAGCAACAATATGCCGCTATCTCTGACCCTATTTTTATGCAATATCAGCGCGGTGAGGTTGATAAACAGGTTTGGCTTGATGCTGTGCAACAGATTAAAGAAGCTAACCCTTACCCTGTCAAAGGCAAATAATGGCAACTATTAATGGTATCCAGCCTATGACCGTGGATCAGTTCTTTGCTATCCCTAACGGTACGCAAATTTTTAACTACGGTAATAGTCAATGTGTGGCGTTAGCTAATCAATATGATGAGGGTGCGTTAAAGAATCCGCTGCCTAAGGGTATTCAGTCTGCTCATCAATGGTGGACTGAGTTTAGTTCTAAGCCTGAACTGGTGGCGTCTTTTGTTCAGGTTTCTTCTGGCCCTCAACGTGGGGATATTTTTGTTGGCCGTGGTGGTAGCTATGACAGTACGCATGGTCATATTGGCGTTGTTGAGCGCACTTGGAATGGTCAAACATTCGGTACAATGGAACAAGGCGTATGGTCTGGATATAACGGCTATGTGACCCGTTTGAACCGTAACATGGCTAACATTTTAGGGTTTTTACGGCCTAAAGAAAATGTAGCACCTGAACCTGATGGAGATGAGATGGCAAGTAGTCAATATTTTATTGCGAGTAGCGCTAATGCTTCAGGTACGGTGAAGCAGGGTGATGTGTGGGTGCGTGGCTATCCTGGTGCGCCTCTTACTGCTTTGACTGCTGGGCAAGCTTATGACTGGTTTGCGTTACAGAAGCTAGATTTTAGTGCACCTAACGTGTATTCGAAGGCTGGTTCGTGGTTTGATTTGGCATTTGCTGAGGATAACACTGCCGCTGATTTAACTGTGAAGGTTCATAAGAAATGATTGAGAAGATTAAGGCTGTGTTTACTGCTGAGGTGCGTGGCTGGATTTACCGTGTGCTTGTAGCTGTAGGTTTGCTTCTTGTTGGTTATGGTGTTCTTACTGCTGAGCAGTGGGCTTTGTGGGCTGGCGTGCTCGTGTCTGTGTTGAATGTGATGCCTGCCGCTAATACTCCAGTGAAGTAGTGCCATGTCTGAAGTTACCCTGAATGATGTTCTCGTTGCGATTGCGAGACTTGAGACTAAGCAAGATGCAATGATGAAACAGTTAGATGAGCTCACTAAGACTACTGATCAGCATTGGAAGAAGATTGGCGAGTTGGAAACTAAGCTTGCACTTCTTGAGCAACGTCAGGGGCCGAAGGTTCATTGGGTGACTTTTGTTACTGCTGGTGTTGGCGTGTTGGCGTTTATTGCCGCGTTTGTAACGTGGGTTATTAAGTAAACTTTCCGCCGGTTTACTGCCCGTTTAGAGGGTTATTTGTGGCGTGCCTGATTGGAGTATATATGGATGATGTAAATGTTGTTGAGGGCTATT
>JACCDV010554574.1_pt1 | contig 17644 bp, 9 predicted proteins | sample 7446131 | NCBI WGS metagenome assembly JACCDV01 (sample SAMN15323448, study PRJNA562643) | freshwater metagenome | isolation source: river surface water | place: USA:Blue River Watershed | collected 2017-08-17 | reverse complement strand
TATTATTTAAATCTGTTATTTTATATTAAATATTTTCCTATTAAATTATCAATTTAATTGATAATAAGCAATAGCTATCTGTTTTTATTATTATTAAGTAATTCAAATTATCTTTTTATTTTAAAATCATTTCAAAGTCATTTTAACTGCATGAAATTTTATAATTTTAATTTATTTATTTTTCATTTAAAAATATTAACTAATATTCATCTTCTATTTTAGTCATTAATATAGGAGTTTTTATTTAATCAAAATAAATACTTCTAAATTGCTATATCGGTATTCAAATTTTATTTTTCTTTATTTCTTAATATATGTTGTTGTTTTATACTTTATATTTAATTTATCTTAAAACTAAATATTGATTTTTATATATTATTTTTACTAAATTAATTTTTATTATTTCATTATTAATAGAATGTATTTTAGTTATTTCAAACTATTTAAAGTAAAGTGGGATCCTCAATGTTGTTTGATAATTAGTTTATTAATTAATCATTGTTAATAAAGTTAGATTGGATTGAGTTTTCTAAAAAAATATCAAATTTTAATTAATAATTCTAACTTTTTAAAAGTTATAGAAATTTAATAATTTAAATCATTTGATTAGTTTTTGACTCTAATATTCAAATTGTATAAATTTTAATCTATTTTCTTTTAATAATAAAAACTAATTATTAAAAATAGCTATAAGTTTGTAATTTTAAAGGACTTTATGATATTAAAAGATTTCTTCTTATTTTATTTAATATAAATATTTTTCTTATAATTAGATTAATAATTAATAAACTATTATTTAATCATTTAATAAATGAACAATTTTGATTTTATCTTATTAATCTTTTAGCATAAATATATTTTATAAAACGAAATAATCAATATTAAGCTAATTTTTTCTTTAATTGTAAAATATAATTATATATTTATTAAAAGTTAAAAATATCTCAATATTATCATTAATAGTATAATGACATTAGTTTTATTAATTATATTATTAGAATTCTTACTATTATATTTGCTGAATTATTAGGAAATCATTTCAGAATTAAATTTATAATTGAAAGTTTTATACAATAATTATACATAAACCTTCTCTTACTAATAATTTATATTATTATAAATATAATTAGTTTAAAACTATTTCTAATTAATTATTAGTTAAAATATAATTAGAGGTTTTATTGCTTCATTTAATGTGAAACTCAATAAAAATATCATTCGTTTAGTTAATTATTTAGATTTATTCTTATTGATTTACATTTATCACTTAAGTATTCAAACTTTTAAAATACTAAATATAAATATATTGATTTTATAATAAAATTTGTTTTACAAAAGAACTTAAAACAATTTGCTATAATAAATTATAATTATCTTTTTAATTTAAAATGTATAAGTTTTTATTATAAATATTCTACAAAAACAATATGTCTATGTTTAATTGTTTTAAATAAATAAAATCTTTATTTATAATTAATAATACCACATTTAAATCAATTTTATTTTTAATATTTTTATTTAATTCATAAATTTCTATAAATTAATTATTCTTTTTATAATTAAAAATTTCTTAATCTAAATTAAAATACTAATTATAAATAAATCTTATACTTACATCATCAAAAAGTATATTAATTGGTTTCTATATATTTAATATACGGCCCAAACAAAGATATTTATTATATTTTATTATTTTATATTAAAAAATCTAAACTTATTTATCCTATTAAGAAACTAAATATAATAATTTATCTTAAAAATAAAAATATTTAATCTTAATTTTATTATTTAAAAGATTTCTTAATAAGTTAAAAGGTTGTAATATTTGCAAATCAAGCGTTTCAATATTCAAAATTATGAATAAATATTTAGTTTTTATTAAGATTTAATTATTAATATTTAAAATTTAATAAAAACTTAACTCTGATATTCTTAAAGTATATATTAACTAAATTTAAAGCTAATTAGTTTATAATAATATTTTATAAAGTTTAACATTTTACTTATCTTTCGAGACAAATTTGCCTTTATAATAATAAAACGAATCAGCAGTAAGATTAAAAATTTCCTTTAATAACTTATCTTAATAAACAACTTAAATTTCAATTCCTTTTTATTATTTTTTAATTTTCCATATATTTATAGACATATTAACAATTATAATCAATAATGAATAATAAATAAAACTTTTTAGATTAGCAATAAAGATAAATAAATTAACTAGAAATCGATATATAAAAAACAAATAAAAGATAATGAGATTAAAAATAGTAGAAACAAATATCAATTTTTAATAAACTATAATGAATAGATAAATTGAATGTTATGAATATTTAAGAATAATTACAGCAGTTAAAAAATAAATAAATATTTAGAAAAGAAGAAATAGAAAATAAATAATAAGAAATATAAAAATTGAAATAAAGAATTATTAATGTAAAAAATGAGATTTAAAGCATCAGTAATAATTAAAAAACAGAAGAATAACTATTAAAGTAAGATCTGTTATAGTAATAGGATATCTAGCATAGTTAATAAATATCACTATTAAAGGATTAGAATTAGATAAATTCTTAACAAAGATAATTATAACAATAAATATCGTAAAAATGAATATAATAAGAAAACATTAGCAAACTTTAATAAATATTTGAATTTTTAAAAACGGTTTTTAATTACAATAATAAGTTAAAAATAAGCTTCTCCCAAGTTGATTAAGATATATAAAAGAATTAATAATATTTAAAAACAGAAAATAATATGTTTTTTCTTACCAATATTGATGATTGAAGCATTAGAGAAAGATTTTAAATCTATAAGAATGTTTTTGTTGCTAATTTGGATACAATTGATTAAAACAGCATATTATTTATATAAAAACTAAAAGAAATCGAGGATGATATTATAAAAGAAGATAAAAATAATAAAGAATGTATATAAATTATATAAGATTAAGTATTCGAATTGAAGAAAGAATAAACAGAATTATTAAATTAATTATAAAAACAAAAACAAAGAAATACCATAAAAAGCTTATATATAAATATATAGTAAAACTATGAATAATAAGAGCAATATAATTCGATATTGAAAAACATAATATTTTCTTTATCAAAGTATTTTAAGGATATTATTATTAAAGAAACTATATTTCAAACTTATAAAAACTTTACTATGAATTTAATGGATTTATATAACAATTATACGTAGAATAGAATAAATAATTAAAAAAAGATAAATTTAGTAAATAAACAATATTAATAAACATTGACTAAAATCTATTAATAAAAAATCTAATATAAACAACAAATAACAATAAATACTAATAAACCTAACAATAAGTCCAAAACAATCTAATTTATCAATAAAAGGAAAACAATTTATAGAAATTATGTGCTTAAAACACTTATTTATTAAAAATTTAAAAATGACTAAGAAAAATAAGATTAAAATCAAAAATATTTATGTTAATAATTTCATTAAATTAAATCTTTTATAATTTTATGACAAAAAGTAAAATGGAGAAACCGAAGAAAAGTATAAACTCTTAAGAAGTAAGAGATACTTGCGATCTAATTTTTTCACATAATTTAATAATGAAAATGCTCAAGGAAAGAAACGTTGCTGAAAGAATATCAATTCAAGCCAGTATTTATCTTACTGCGGTTTTAGAGTATATGACTGCTGAGATTCTTGATATAGCAATTGATAACATGGATTAAAAGAAGGATAAAACTATTAAACCGTATAACATAATGATTGGTTTAAACTCGGACCATGAAACAAGTACTGTATTTAAGGATATTGCAATATGAGTTTTTGATCCTAATTTAAAAGTTTAAAGATTAGATTAAATAGGAAGAAAACAAGAAACTGCTTTTCCTATGCAAAGAGTGGCAAAGAAACAAAATATTTAAATTTTAAATTTTAAAATTAATTTTATTTTTACAAATAGAAAATTCTGTTTTTATTATTTATAAATTATTTTTCTAATTTTATAAATGATGTAAAAAAGGGAATAAATTTATAAAGAATTATAATAACTCATTTAGTAAAAATAAGCAGTAGAAATAAGCATTATAAAAGAAAAGCTAAACCTAAATGATGAAGAAATATAAGAGTTTTTAAGAGAGAATTATTGTTATTAATAGAATGATAATAAAATAGAGCTTAAACCAAAGGAAATACTTTAAGTTATAAAAATTGTTTCAGAAAAACCTTGTGAGATAAAAATGTTTGATTTAAAAGAAAAATTATATCCTTTTATTGGAGAAGTTGCTTATTTAAGATTTTACTAATAAACTGGAAATGTTGTTGTATTATAAGAAAAGATGGATTAAATATTGGATAGTTAAATATAAATAGAAGAAAACGAATTTACATTTTCTAAAATGAATGATGATGAACTTTTATAATTCTCAAAAAACCACGGAAGTCACTTAGATTCAATTATAAAATAAAAATATGGAAAACATGCACGATTTATAATTTTAGGTTTAAAAAATCATAAAACTGGTATCTATATAAATGATAAGAAATTCAAAAGCTTATCAGAAATGAAAAGCGTTTATGGAAAAATACTTTCTATTTATAAAATAGAAGAAAGACTAAATGAAGAGGATGAAGAGTTACTAAAAGGACTTTTATAATATCATCCTAAAAATAATGAAAAAATGGAGAATTTTAAATATTTTGAAGTTGCATTTCATCCAACATATAAAGAAACCAAGTGTTTTATAATTGTAAAATAGGATAATTCAAAAGAAGATTTTTCATATGTAAAGTGTATTAGAGAAATTGCTAGCAAAATAAAAGACTAATAATTTTTAAAAAGTATAGATTTGGAAGTTGATTTTAAATTCTTTAAATTTTTATTATGTTAGATTAATCAAACGAATAAATCAATTATTTTAATATTTTTTTAACATTCGAGAGAAACTATCTTTAAATTGATAAGCAATTATTTAAAATTAAATTTTATATTAATAATCAAAGAATTAATAAAAAATCAAAATTCTTTTAGAATGAATCTAAAATTTAATCTTTATTAAAAAAGAGCCAAAATGAAATTTCTGAGCAAATTTTATAAGTAAAAGAATTTATTTAGAAAAATGATAAATTAGACATATAAGATTTTGTATATAAAATCTATTTGTTTAATTTAGAAGCTTTTTAGTGAATTCGAATAAATCTTAAAGACATTGTTTTAAAAATTAATGAAAATATAAAAATCTTATAATAAAGCATTATTGAAAATAATTAAATTAATAAATCATATAACAATTAATAGACTTTATAATTCTAGAATTTTATTGATGATACTTTAATTATAATCAGTTCTTTTTAAAATGATACATTTAAAGATCTTAATTTTATAATTTTTTAATTAGATTAATTAAATAAGGATTTTTAATAATAAAAAAACAAAATTTATGAAAAGAAGAAAAAAGAGTAAAATTTATTATTATTTTTATTAATGATAACAACTTCATTAATTTTAATTATAATATTAAGTTTTATATATTATTTAAACAGATAAAATATTTAATAATTTTTCCAATTATAATTTTATTAATTTATTTATAAGAAGAAATAAATATTCTTTTAAGCTATTTTTACATAAGTTTTTTTTATTCAAATTCTTAATATGAGTCAATTTAATGCTATAATTTATCCATCAACAAATCTTATTAAATTCTTTGTTCTTATAGCTTTATATTCAAAAATGGATAAATTACAGTTTCATCATTGCTATTATAGATTCCATGTATTTTCAATATTTAATTTATATATTCTGATTTATATGTAATTTACTTAATATCTTTTAACCTGATTTTTTATTATTTATCAATTTATAAGTACTCTTTGATTTATGTATTGCATTTTCCTAATATTAGCTCTCCTAAAAATCGATACTTTTTATAATTATTAATATAATCTTTTAAGAAGTCTATTTGATCTATAAAGCTTTTATCTGAATAATAAAACTGTTAAAGTTAAATATCATTACATTTTCCATAAAAAATATTCCGCTATAAATTAATAGTTTAAAATTGACACTGCTAAAGATTCTTAGCAATAAAAAATCCAATTACTCCACAAAAAGTAACATTTTAACAGTTTTCTATTAATGCATAAGATCTTACATTATTAATAAAGATTTAAGAATTTTAGCATTTTCTAATATATAAATAATTTACTTTAGACTTTATATAAATATAAGAATTTGAGCAATTATAAACTATTATATTCTCTTCATCTTTATCTATTATAATCACTTTTTCAGACATATTACTAATTAAATTAATAGTTTCTTGCTTGATATTTATATATTAAAGTTTATTAAATTTTGTTTAAATAAATCCCTCATATAGGCATGATATTAATCTCTGAAAAATCTAATTAGTTTGTAATTTTTCTAATACTTTTTCATCTTTATAAAATGGATTTTTTACATCGAAATTTAATCATTTTTTTGTCTCATATTTTTAATCATTTTATTCAAAAGATAAGGTTAAATTTAAGTCCTACATATTTTAGCTAATTTAATCATTAGTTTTACAATAATTAAATCATTCGAATAAAAACATATAGCTGTAAAGTTATAAAGAGTCGATTTCCTTTTCATTTTAAACTTAGTCGAATAGAATTATTAGAATTTTATTAATAATATAAAAAATACTTTTACCGTTCTCTTAAAATGCTTATTTTAAATCTTATAATTAAATTTTCTTTTTTTATTTACAAATTTACTTTAATTTATTTAACATTAATTGATCAAAAAACTATGATTTTATAATATTATATTTTCTTAATATTATATTCATTGCTTTTAAATTAATTTTATAAAATGTTAAAATAAATTTTCTATTTTTTTATTTTAAAAGTGATTTTGATAAATTATTAAGAATAAATTATGATTAATAAAATATTTGATTTTTTTTAAGAAAATTAATAATAAAAATTAATATAAATTTTGTATTATTAAATATATGATAAAATACATATAGAAAGAAAATATGATTGTTTGGATTCTGTATTTTAACTAATATCAATATACTAATAATAATAGAATAAAGTCAAATTAATTTTTAAGCTTATAAAACCACAATATTAAGTATATATAAATTGTATTAAAGAAGATTAATAAATAATTAATTTATTATTTTGTCTCTTTGTATATCTCTATGGCTTTATTAAAGTTATCAATATTAATTTATCTTTCTTAATTAACAACTGAAATGCATTTAGATATTTTTATTATATTTTTATAATCAGTTTATTCAAAGTCCTAAAATTGTTTCTTTAATTATGAATATTAATTTTATATATAATCTAAATCATCTATCTTGAAATCAATATATTTCATTTTTTCACGCATAATATTTAATTCATTAAAAATATTATACTTTTATTCATCTTATAAAATACCCAAATTTAATTCATTTTTATACTTAGTTTTTATATCAAAATCAAAAATAGATTTTGAATCAGAAAATGAAATTATATTGCTCATAAATTAATACTCTTAACTTTGCTATAATCCAAAATTTACATGAAGTTATTAAGTTTATAATAAAGTTTATAATTTAAAAATATTTTAAGTTTGCTTTTCATTAAGTTATTATTGACTTAATTTTGTTTCATCAAATAGAATTAACTTATTAATTCCTGGATAAAGCATATTATGAGTAATAAAGCAATGATTATCTTATCGTATTGCTGTAATATTTTACTTCAGTCCTTCGTTGTTTATTTAAATAAGATTAAACTCTATTTAAAACGATCCTAATATTTACTATATTCCAGATATGAATTGCTAATTTGTATTAAAAATATTTAAACTAAAATAATCTATATATTCATAATTAACTCTTTAATTTTAGTTAGATATTAATGAAAACATTATCAGTTAAGCTAAGTGTTCATTTTATAAGAATAAAGATAATGTATGTATTAGTTTATTAGTAATTGGATATTAACTTTCTTAATATTAATTTATTGAATAATCCTATATAATACTTGTACATAGAATTGAGGGCATAAAATCTTGTTTGTTAAATTGATAAATATTCACATCATCAAATTCATCTTCTGGACAAACAGATAAATTTTCACAAATTGTTAAAAACCCTTTAATTTTTACCTTTTAACCAAGTTAATAACAGCTCTAATCATAAGTATAAGCAATTATAGGAAGAAAGTCTAAATGCTCAAAATTTACATTAAAATATTCTAAAATCTTTTGCTTTATTTGACTAGAATAAATTTCACATGATTTTGCCGATTTTATAATCAAAATTTATATATCCGTGTAACACTAGCCAATTGGCTAATAATTTTAAAAATTAAAAAAATCATCGGAAAATCAATAAAGCATTCCTTATACAGCTTATTAATTCGTTATTAATAAAGTAGTTATCTATTTTGGAAGAATATCAACAATAGTGCCATAAATTGTAACATTCTAATTGTAGACACTAATAATATCATCAATATTTTCATAAAATACATTTTCTTATTCATATTTATCCAAACCTTTTAGAACAATTTATTCTTTATTTTTCTCATCAAAATTATTAACTAAAAAGTCATTTATTTTATTAAGAAAATTTTATTTATTATTTGTCATTATAAAAATTATATTATTTATAATTTTGCAATTCTATGATTTTTTCCTCGGTGTCTTCTTTTTAAACTTTTAGATATAATTTTGCATAAACTGCACTCTATTCTACATAGTCTTTGTTTTATGATGCTTTCTTTCCAAAAAATATGAACTCAAAGGAATCCAAATAAGAATTTCTTTCAGAAATTTAGAAATTAGATTTTACAATACTTTTTTAAATACATAAGCTTTTATATTAAATAACCAAAGTATCCGGCTTTTAAAAATAACCAATTAAATCCAATGTATAATTATCCTTATATTAAATTTAAAAAATGTAATCAAAGTTCTGTATTTCAGGACAAATATCATATAGATCAAGAATAAAATGTATCTAATACAAAGGTGCTGTGCATAATCCTAATATATAATCTTTATCCTTATTATTGTTTTCCATATAAACTAAATATCCATTTTAACATATAATTATCATATCATCTTTAGTGGCCAATGCAACCGATAAATTCAATTGTTGAAATCAAGGGTTTTTATTTTAGATAAACTAATTTACCTGTATTCCTTCTATTGATATCTTTTAAAATATGCTTTAATTTAATAGATTTAAATAATAAATTTTATCACTATTATTTTTATCATTGTAAAATAAAGCAGTTTGATTTATTGTGGAAAAAGAAATTTAGTTAAAAAACATTGGAATATTTATGTTACTTATTTTATCATTAATATAATCGATTAATAAGACATTTTTATCGAATTCGCTCCATAATATAATAAACATGCTTCCAAAAGTAAGACTAATGTTTGTATATTTTTAATTCTATAAAACCTTTATTATGCTATTAGAATAATAAGCTTGGTTAATGTTAAGAAACATATTATTAAGACAAATGTATTGATAAACTTTACTCAAATTCTTCTATATTAATTCGATTTCATAAAAGTTATTAAGACCTAGTAAAAGAACCGAATTTTTATTTTTTTAATTAAAGAATTTCACATCCAAAAATATTTGTTCATCTGATTAAATCTCATATAAAATTGGTTATTATTTAATTTAATGAATATATAATTGATAATTGCTATTTTAATTAATCAAAATAATGATCTTTTACATTTATAAATCATAATCATAAGAAACAACTTTTTATTCTAATTTATTTTCCAGTTTTTCAATTTCTTTTTTAAAAGCTTATTATTAAGGAAAATCGAAATTGTTAAAAACATATTAAGAAAAGAACTTTAATTTATCTATCATATTGTTATTATTTAAGTTATCAATTGTTGGTGAGAAAAATGATAGTTAATTTCTCTAAGGCTAATATTATCATTAATATTATATTTTTGGTTAATTTTAAAAATCAGCAGTATAATGAGAAAAGCTGTTTTCCATTTTAATTATAAATTATAAAAATATTAATTTAATAATTTTCTGTTTAACAAAGCCTTTACCATGCAAGACAGATGATTTCCGAAGGCAAATATTTCTAATCATAAGTAAAGTGTCCTAATTAGTCTCCTTTTATAAAGATTTTATTAAAACTTTATTTCTTTTGATTTTCTTTTATGATTTATCCTTATTATAAAGAAATATTATACTATTAATCAATATAGATAATTTATCCTTAGATTTATTCCTTGTTTTTTAAGTATATGTTAACTTAAGCCTTTTTCTCTATTAACATTTTTAATATGCTAAGCATCGCTTTTTAATGAACAGATAAATCCATTATAAATATTAATTATTAGCATATTGGATATATTTTTCACTTTAGCTAATATCAATTATAGATTCTTCTTCCATTGAACAAAGTAAGTGATCTTATGAATATTTGATAACTTCTTTTGATAAATTTTTAATTATAAAACGATCAGCATATATTGAAATGTAATCATTTTCAAATCTTTTACTTTAATTTTTATTCTATTAAAAATCAATGAATAATTATTTATTTCCTTTTTTAAAATAATTTAATTCAATATTTCCTTAATGTGAATACTTTATTTTTAAATAATAAACAGAAATATTCAAATCATATTATTAATCTTATAAGAAATACTTTATATTTAAATTGTAATCTTTTAACTCTTAAAATTGAAAGCTTATATTTTTAGACTTTTTTTATTAATTTTAAATCAAATTTTCTATTTTAAACTCATCAATTAATAAATATTCTTACAATTATGAGTTAATTTTAATTTATAGCAATTTATGTTTTTTAATAAAACCTTTATATGTGTTATAAAAGCAATTAGAGATCTAAAATTACTCGCTTTTTTGTTAATAAAAATTAATCATTTCTTCATTTAATATAATAAATCAACTTTCTTTTAAATCTAGAATATTATTCAAAAACTAAATTATATCACAAATATTCTCATAAAAAGAAATAATAAATATGAAATCAATTTTTTTATTACAGATTTCATCTTTTATGTTCTCCAAATTTAATTAATTTTTTGCATTAAACATCAAACATTAGTATTTTATGCAACAAATTTTAAAATATTTTCAAAATTCTTTATAAACACCAAATCCAACATCTTTTAAAGTATCTTAATTTATTAGAAACAAACTATTTTAATTCTTTAAATTCAACCAACTGTCAAGTTAATTTTTAAAATTCTAAAGATAGTCAATACTATCATTAATTAACTCAATAATAACACTAATATAGTTTAAATCCTAATTCTTCTTTTGTTATTCTTTTATATATAAAAACTCTATTTTATTTATTAATGATTTTTCTTTTTGATATATTCGACATCCAAGTACATGCTTTTTTAATATAAAAATCTCATATTGCTTTTTTAGAAACAATCCACTTTCTTTTAGTATTATTGAGATTTCTTATTATTTAGAATTTGTAAATTAAAAAAGATTAGACATATTAATTTAATTATAATAATTATTAATATTATTTGAGTATATTAAAGAATTCCTTTGATTTTAGCTATTATTCCCATTTACTTAAAAATTTATTTAATTTAAGTAAATATTTATTCTATTAATATTCTAATCCAATTATTTGTTCTTTGTCATTTTAATCATTAATGAAAATAAAATTAGAAATTTTATAATTTTTGTTATTTTTTAGAAATTAAAATTCTTTATAAAAACTTTAGCATTTTAATGTTCCAAATTCTTATTCAATATTTCTTATACTTTTAACCTATTACAAGCATTTATTTAATAAAATATTTGCCTGTTTATCAACTAAATTACTTCTTTATTTTAACTAATTAACCTTTAAATTAATCTATAAATCTTCCATAATATAATAATGGAAAAATAAAATTAAAAAATTATTCAAGAAAAACTAGCTTAAATTAAATATTTAGAAGATTAGTAAAAGATACTAACTCTAAAATTATCAGAATTAATAATATAAGAAGAGATAATTGATAATTTAATAGAAAAAACAAAAAAATTATAAATAATAAAATTAATTAGTTTTTTAAACCAAACATTATTTCTTTAACTTTTTATAGATTTTCTTATGAAACTAAAATATTGATTTATTCTTTAGGATCCTATGAGTCTCTTATTTGTTCGAAATCTGTGTTAAAATGTTATAATAAAATATCTAAGTTTTCTGAATAGTTTTGTAGATTTTTAAAAAGCTAAATTATCTGAGGAAATTAAGCTGAATTTTAAGTAACACTTTTATTATCTTTAAATGTTGGATCTAATATGATAAGATCATTAGCAAATATTCCTTACTTCATATTCTTCTAAACTAATGGATTTTCAGCTCTTAAATCTACCATATGAGTTTTATAATCCAAAGTTGATGTTACAAACTTTAAAAATCCCATTAGATTTTATATAGAATTTATCTTGCTTTTATTTTTTGTTTTATAATAAGCAATAAATAGCAAAGTTGTTGCATATGAATTAAGTCCACCATTATAAGGTTTATTCAAATTTTATTCATTTAAAATTGTCTTTAAGAAAAGTAAGCAATCTTTTAACTAAGCATATTCTTATAAATATATCAATGTTTACTCTGTTGTTGATATTTTTTAATCTTGTTAAAGCTAAAAGAAAGTTATATCAATTTGCTTTTACAATTGCTAAAGTTAAATGGTAAGAACAATAATGGGAATTTTTGCATTAGGGAAAAATTCCGTTTTTACTATAAATTCTTAAGTCTAAAAAATGCTTACTAATTTCTATAGAATTTCTATGCGATCCAATCCAGTATAGCTTCAACTAGCTTATAACTAAATATCAATATCAGAGTCAATAGTTTCTAACCCTGTTTTATAACTTCCTTAAATTATCACATTTAAATTCGAAAATTCCTTCAAAATAATTTACTTAATTTTTTATATCATTTTTTCTTTTTGGTTTTTGGTTTATTATTAAAAATTGATAATCTATTCTATAGTTCAATTGAAAATGGCTTTAAAAACATACAAGCTAACATCCTTCCTTTTAACCTTTTTAACTTTCACCTATTAAACCTCTTCAGTATGATCACTGACTTCATTTACTTATTATTCTAAAACGATTGGTGTGTATTCTTTTTAACTTAGTTTTTGAAACCCTTGAAAACCATTCAATTGAAACTTTTTATTATTTTTCTCAACTTTTACATATTCTTTTTGAGGTTTATCTGGTTAGTTGCTTTATTAAACAATGTTTTGAATGGGCTGTATTTCCTTTTCTCTTAAATCCATGGTTGGAATCGACTCTAAAACCTATACTAAACTATCCACAGTCACATTTTATAAGTCATTTTCATCTAATATATCATCATCTTTGTTTTTCTTCTTCTTATTTTTCTTTTTCTTTTTTTTCTTATTTTCATCCACAGATTCTTATTCAAAAAGTCATAAAATTCAGAGTTTTTCTAATTCAAATATGATCTCCGCTTTGAAGAAGAAAACTAAGGTGCTCGCTTAAGTTAATTTTTATGAAGCACATTCTTATATGAAAATGTTTGGGATTATATTTAATTCAGCCTCACTATCTTAGAGTTTTATTTGTTCTTTTATAAACTCCTTTATTCCTTCCATATTCATTTATCTTGATTAAGAAATCTATATCAAAAATCTTATCATTGTTAGTTTTTACTTTATTTATAAATTTGTCTCAGTAATTTACTAATAATCCCATTTATATATATCTTCCTTAGGAAATTAATTCAAAATCTCTAAACAAGAATTTATTAGTTTTTTCTTCTTCTATTTTGCCATAGCTTTCCAAATTACATCATAGTCCGGTACTAACTACTATTAAACCAATGATAAACTATCTACTTTTTTATAGTTTTAATAATGATATTAAATGCTGACTTCTAAATGTGCGGCAATCCACTCAATAAAACTAAACAATTTTTATCTTTCAAACCATGAAGGCATAATTTCGAATGAATTTTACTTAATTTTATCAGTAATTTTAAAAGATAAAAATTATCTCTTTGTAACATACCAAAAGCTTTCTAAAAGAAACTCAATATTACCTAAAGATTCACTTGAAAAACTTAAAGTATCTAAAGGAGTAAATCAGTGAGTAATTCTAAGAGCCTTTTCTAGTATTTTTAAACCTTTTTTCTAGTCCAAACATCCTTCATAATAATTATTAAAAGTATAAAGGTCTTTTTAAGTTAGAAAATATCTAGTTAAAGGTTTGGTACAATCGAATATTTCATAAATACTTCTTTTATCATTAGTAAAGAATTAAGAATGTTAGGAAATTACATTATGATTTGATATTGTCAAATGATCTTAAATTTTTAAAGTTAATATTATAAAAGGATGATTTGTAATGCTAAAAACATGATGCAGTTCTGTTGGATTTAAGGTTCACAACCATTATAGTATTTCCTTTGTAAATTGACTCATGCTGGTTCTAAAAGAGTTCTATTATTATCTAGTATAGCCAAGGTCATAATCATAATGATTTTGCATCAAATACATTCATTCTGTCATTATAAAAATTAAATTTTTTATTTTATTAGGAATTGTTGCCGGTTTGTAATAAAACAGGATAATGGTATATTAAACTGGATTATTCTACATGGAAAAGAATAACAAATTTAAACTCTTGATTTAAAAGCAAACTTTCATTAGCTATTCCTCTTATACTTAAAGTTATATGATTTAGACTGTTAGGAATAATTGAAAGAAATTCGTTCTAAAAATGAATTTCAAAAAAATCATCCATATTTTGTTCGCTTAATATCTAAAACTTGCCTTATATCATATAACAATAATCTGCTTTAAAAGTAAAACGATAATCTTATCTTCTAAATGTTTTCATAAGAATTTTTAAAACGGGAAAATCAAATCTGGATAATTTTAGCATTTTTTCACATTTTATTCAAGGAATAAAAACCATGCATTTTAAAGGGATTATTATTTCCTTATGTTGAGTTTCTTGGCTAAAGAGTCTGACTTGTCCATGAATTTCTTAAGACTCTCATGTTAATGGTATTTTAATAGCAATTCTATAATAAGAAACTTATTTGCTTGGAAGATTGATGAAAAACCTATCATTGTAGTCAACCTATTTTTCATCTCCTATTTTTCTTATAGAAAACACATACTCATCAAGTTGATCAAATTCTTTATGAAAACAGTCGACTTAAATTTAAAAAGAAACCTGATGATGTGAATTGGTATTTTCAACCACAAAGACTTCTTCTCAAATCATTCCAGGTAAAAGCTGGTTAAAATCAATAATTTTTTAGTTAATCAAGAGAACATCAGTCAAATACAGCTAGGATAAAGGTGTGATGGGTTGTTCTTAATTTATTAAGCTTTCTTATATATTTTCCTATATTGACATTATAATAATTATAAGACCTGTTATTTAGGATTAACAAACAATTTTTATATTACAAAAACGTTCACTAATAAACTATCAAAATTTACTTAACTTTATATTGCACCAAAACTCCTTGACTCCATATTCCTTATATTTCTCTATTATTGCCTAAAATAAAAGTTCCTTAGCCGTGTTTCTTTCCAAATGAAAACTCCCCTTTGTATATAAATCCTTCTGGATAGTAGTATTCTCCTTGTTTGTCAATTAGACCATCTTTAAACTCTCCTTTGTAAATTAATCAAGTTGTCTAAGAATCAGTTATTTCACCATAACCATTAGGTTTTCCATTGATAAAATTTCCTTAGTATTTATAACTAGAGTTTTAATAAGTTCCAAACCCATTAGGAATTCCCAATGTAAAATTTCCTTCAAAAAAATCTCCATTATTTTCATTTAAAATTCCAAATCCATTTAATTAACCTTATTCAAATTCTCCTATTAATTAATATTAATCATTTTTAATCATGCCTTTTCCTTAAGCTTTACCTTGGTTTACTTCTCCTTCATAGATCTCATTATCATTTAATTATATTTCTAAATGAGATTTTTTAACAAAAGAAACCAATTCATCGTTTTTCTATAAAATTTATTCTCTTTCTTATAAAAATTCATTATCATTAGTTTCTAACTAACTTAAAAATGATTATTAAAAAGCCTCTAAAGGGCTCTAAATATCCTAATTCTTTTAATTGCAAATATTTTGGCAGTTTCCCATTATAATTTCCGATAAAAACATTTAATTAAAAATTTATAAAAAATGAAATATTTACAAGGAATAAATTCATCTATTAACGAAAAGCTAGAAAAAGTATTGGCAGGAAATAGAGTGGAAAAGCTAATATATAAAGCAACGAGTAACTCTTTTAAAGAAAATATCGAATTAGAGGAATTGTATGAATTATCAGATGAATGCATGAAATTGTAAAATAATAAGTGATAAAGTTGTATCAATGTTTGTGACTGTAATTTAAAGACTATAATCTAAGAATCAATATAAATTCAAGCGACTATACAAGACTTTGTTTTTAATAGAATTTTTAATGTTAAATTCGGGTTTGGAAATAAGAGTTTAAATTGATCATATATGCTCGGAATATTTGAGGGATTTTGAAGTTTACTCAAATTATGAAGAGCCAATTTATGCAGAAAGAATAAGAAATCTAGCAAAGGAAATATAAAGGTTAATCAAAGATAAAGAGTATTATAAAGAAAGAAGAAAAGAAGCATTGGAAAACAGAATAAAATAAGGTTATTGAAAAAATGATAGTGTTGGAGGATTGAAATAGAAGATAAGCGAACTTGTTTAAAAATATGAATAAAATGAAGAAATTGAAATATAACAACCAAAAACGAAATAAATTATTTCTGAAGAAACAAAACAAGTTGATTTTCTTTAATAATAATTTTATATTTAAATTTATAAATAAATCATTGATTGAGTTTTTAATATAAATTATTTTTAATTAATTATTAGCAATATTCTAACTTATATTCCATTTCATATTCAAACTATTGGGATTCTTATAGGAAACTTATTAAAGTTTATATTAATATAGATAAAACAGCCACACCGTCATTTTATAAATTTAAGTGATTAAAAAATATATCTTTTTTATTAAACTCTGTTATTATCTAAGGATAAATAAATAACAAAAATGAGTTTAAAATGTCTTTTAATAAATCTAATTGTTTTCCATTACAGTAAGAATCGTTTTGATTTATATAAACTTAAGTTGTTCTGCTTTTTTCCTATTCATTTAATTAGAATATCAATAAATATAGTAAAGCTATACAATCTTAATATATTGAATTTTACACTCTTTTTTTAATCAATTAAAGAAATAGCTAAAATAAAGTATAAATATCTTAGCTTTATCAAGCCATATTTATGATTTCTTTATTATTCTCTATTAGCTTTAAAGCTTTTTCTATTGAGAATTAAAAATCTGTTATATAAAGCATTTTCTATTATTTTAATACTTCATAAGCATCTTTCATTTAATTGTCATTTTTTATAAATTAGTTTAGTTGTTTGTTCATCTTTTCGAAAATTGCTTCAAATTTGTGATTTTTAGGTTTTTCCCAGTGTTTTACTCAATAAGTTTTATTTGTTATTGTATCTAAAGGAAAATGGTTTTTGTGTTTAAATTTTATATGATTATATAAAGATGAATAAGAAT
>JACCDV010926320.1_pt1 | contig 17653 bp, 14 predicted proteins | sample 7446131 | NCBI WGS metagenome assembly JACCDV01 (sample SAMN15323448, study PRJNA562643) | freshwater metagenome | isolation source: river surface water | place: USA:Blue River Watershed | collected 2017-08-17 | reverse complement strand
TAATATTGTTTTCACTTTCAAATTTGACATATTTCTCTCTAATTTTTTGTAAACCAATTATAAATAAAATAGTAAGGTGCTATTTCAAGGGTGCAAAGATATAAAATAAAATAAAATATTTTACGTATTAGTAAATTTTGATATAATTTCAATGCAACCAAGTAAGTAGTTATATTTATTGTAATCAATGTAATTAATATTGTCCAAAAAAGCCAACTGTAATTAAACGAATTATAAAATAAAATGATATTAATAGGTAATAAAATGAATCCAAAATAGGCTCTGTAATGCACTTTTAATAAATTAAATTGTTCGTTAAATTCTTCAATTTTAAAAGCAGTTGCAATAATTTTCTCAATTAAAAATTTAGAAAGAATAAATACACTTAGAAAAGTAAAAATTTGAATGTAAATTATTAAATCAGTTTTTACAGCCTTATTAAATTGATTAAGTGTTAATAAAGTAAAAAAAGAGAATGAAATCAATTGCAAAACAAACATTGAGATTGTAAAACCACTCATTAAGTTGCTACTGTCACGATAAATTTTTGTATATTTATCTGAATATGCTAATCTAATAAATTCGTTAAATCTAACATAGGATATTGTTTTGTTTATAGCAATTATTGCAATACAAATTACAAACAAGATGGTGGCCCAATCTTTGCTTTCGATAATTCTTTCCTGTAATTGAATTGCTAACATATGATTGCAAAATTACAAAAAATACTCTCACAATCATTATTATAAAATTATTAAGAATTGTCAGCTAGAAATAGCTTATTTTTGCATCTGAAATACAAGATTATTTATGGCTCAAGGTATCGTTATCATTCCAACATTCAACGAAATTGAAAATATAGAAGCGATTGTAAAAGCGGTTTTTGCTTTGCCAACCCCTTTTCATGTTTTAATTGTGGATGATAATTCACCTGATGGTACAGCAGCAAAAGTAGAAGAATTACAAAAAGAATTTCCAAAACAATTGCACTTGAAGGTACGCATGAAAAAATCGGGTTTAGGAACAGCTTATGTAGCTGGTTTTAAATGGGCGCTTTCTCACGGATATGACTATATTTTTGAAATGGATGCCGATTTTTCTCATAATCCAAATGATTTAGAAAAGTTGTTGGCTGCATGTAAAAATGGTGCGGATGTTGCTATTGGTTCTCGATATTCTAATGGAGTTAATGTCGTGAATTGGCCTTTGAGTCGTGTTTTACTTTCTTATTTTGCTTCGGTATATGTAAGAATGATAACAGGTATGAAAATTGCTGATGCTACCGCAGGTTTTAAATGTTATAGAAGAAGTGTTTTAGAAAATATAAATTTAGATAAGATAAAATTTGTGGGATATGCTTTTCAAATTGAAATGAAATACAGAGCTTTTGTAAAGAATTTCAAAATTGTTGAAGTACCTATCATTTTTACGGATAGAACTAAAGGTCAATCCAAAATGAGTAGTGGAATTATCAGAGAAGCAGTTGTGGGAGTAATAATGTTAAGATTACGTAAAATAATAAATAGATTATAATGAGTTGTTTTTTAATTAGAAATGCAAAAATTGTAAACGAAGGGAATATATTTGAAGGTGATATTTTAATTGAAAATGAATTTATTAAAGAAATTGCTGAAAAAATTAGCCCTAAGTCATCTGAATGTGTAATTATAGACGCAGAGGGAAGTTATGTAATTCCTGGAGCTATAGATGATCAAGTGCATTTTAGAGAGCCAGGTCTTACACACAAGGGAAATATAGAAACTGAAAGTAGAGCTGCAGTTGCTGGTGGAATTACATCATTCATTGAACAACCTAATACAGTCCCAAATGCCGTTACACAAGAACTTTTAGAAGATAAATATCAAATTGCCTCTCAAACATCCTATGCTAACTACTCTTTTATGTTGGGTGGGACAAATGATAATTTAGATGAAATATTAAAAACAAATCCAAAAAATGTTGCTGGATTAAAGCTTTTTTTAGGTTCTTCTACTGGCGATATGCTTGTTGATAGCACCTCCTCGTTAGAAAAAATATTCTCAAACACAAAATTATTAATTGCAGTTCATAGCGAAGATGAAACTATTGTTAAAAATAATTTAGCTAAGTTTAAAGACCTATATGGTGATGATATTCCAGTGGAGAAGCATCCCGAAATTAGAAGTGTTGAAGCATGTTACAAATCTACAGAACGAATTATCGAGTTAGCAAAAAAAACGGGAGCTAGACTTCATGTTTTTCACATTTCAACAGCTAAAGAATTGGATTTATTTACCAATAAAATCCCATTAGAAGAAAAACAAATTACAGCAGAAGTTTGTATTCATCATTTATGGTTTACAGATGCAGATTATAAAACGAAAGGCTCATTAATTAAATGGAATCCTGCTGTAAAAACACAGGAAGATAAAGAGGCACTATGGAAGGCTTTACTAGATGATAGAATCGATGTAATTGCAACCGATCATGCACCTCATACATTAGAAGAAAAAATGCAAGTTTACACTAAAGCACCTTCAGGAGGGCCTTTAGTACAACATGCTGTGGTGGCAATGTTTGAAGCGCATCATCAAGGAAAAATTTCAGTAGAAAAGATTGTTGAAAAAATGTGTCACAATCCAGCAAAAATTTTCAAAATTGAAAAGAGAGGCTTTATTCGTGAGGGATATTATGCTGATTTAGCAATCGTAAATTCACATTTACCTTGGAATGTAAAAAAAGAAAATATATTATATAAATGTGGTTGGTCGCCATTCGAAGATTATAATTTTAAATCAAGAGTAACCCATACTTTTGTTAATGGAAAACTAATTTTCCAAAACGGAAAAGTAAAAGATTTAAAAGTTGGACAAAGATTACTATTTGAAAGAAATTTATGATGAAGCACTTGTTTTTTCTAATTGGAATAGTTTTTATGCTATCTTGTTCTAATAACCCATCACCTAAACCAGATAAAGTATTAGATGAAGAGGTTATGGTTAATATTATTTTTGATATTTCAATTCTTCAAGCTGCAGATGGAGCATACACTTATAAATTAGCAGAAGCAAATATTGAAATAGATCAATATATTTTTGATAAATATAAAATTGATAGCGCTACGTATAGCCAAAATCAACGTTATTATGCTTCTGATCCTAAGAAATATAAGAAAATTTACAGAAAAGTTATTGAAAAACTAGAGAAAGAGCAGCTTAAAAATAATGAACTGCTTAAAAATGCAGAAAATTCTAATAGAGAGATGGATCCTGCTCCGTTAAATTAGAATTGATGTAATCTTCTTTTTTTTGAAAAATAATTCCTAATTCAGATTTTATTTTTGAAGCATCGTAAAGTTTATTAGATGTTGTAGCTTTTGCGGTTATTTTTGTTAACTTTCTTTTTCGCCATAAAATTTTAGATAGTAACCAATCTAATCTCCAAGCAATTGAAATTATTGTGTTTGTTGCTTCTATTGTCGGACTTTTTATATTTAATATTTTAGAAATATAAGTTAAGAGTTTTTTATTTTCAATATTTTCAGCAACTATTACATATCGCTCACCATTAATTTCGCTTCGCATTAATTTTATCATGCAATAAATAACATCATTAACCGAAACTATACCAACGTTGCCTTTTGTGTAAAATGATAATCCTTTTTTTACCGATTGAATAATTACATCGCTACCTTTTTTCGGGAAACCGTAACCAAAAATCACACCTGGATTTACAATTACAACTTCTAGACCTTCTTGATGTCCGCGCCAAACTTCCATTTCAGCACCATATTTTGTAATCGCGTAATCACTATGTAATTCTTCTGGATTCCATTCGGTTTCTTCTGTTATAATAGTTTCGTGTTCTTTTGGGTTTCCTAAAGCAGCAATAGAACTTACGTGACAAAGTTTTTTGATGCCAAAATCAATACAACAATTTACCACATTAGCCGTTCCTTCTATATTGATTTTTCGAAGTTCGTCTTCATCACTTGGGTCAAACGAAATCAAAGCAGCACAATGGTAAACATGGGTAATATTTTCAAAAGCAATTTCTAAGGACGGAATATCCGTAATATCACCTTGAACCCAATTGATTTTATCAAAAAGAGCGTTTTGATGATAAAAAGCAAAAACATTCTTTACTTTTTCAATTTGTTTTACGGAGCGAAATAGCGCTTTTACCTCCTCATTTTCTTGAAGAAGTTTAACCAATAAATGCGAACCTACTAATCCTGTTGCTCCTGTAACTAAAATCATGTTGTAAAGATACTATTTTTTGAGAAGATAGATATTAGAAGTTAGAAAACAGACTTGACTTTATTATTGATTTTTGCATTTGAAATTGCCCTTGAATTTTGAATAAAACTTTTAAACTTTTAAACTAAAAACTATCTTTGCTCAAATTATTAAAGAATTATGAAAAATTTTATTGAGGAAGTGACTTGGAGAGGAATGCTCCACGACGTAATGCCAGGCACAGAAGAACACTTGATGGAGCAGATGCGTGTGGCGTATGTGGGTATTGATCCAACCGCCGATTCATTGCATATAGGACATTTAGTGGGAGTAATGTTGTTAAGACATTTTCAACTGTGTGGACATAAACCATTAGCTTTAGTGGGTGGAGCAACCGGAATGATTGGTGATCCATCAGGAAAATCTAACGAAAGAAATTTATTGGACGAAGCTACTTTGCGTCACAATCAAGAAGCGATTAAAGCACAATTGGCTCGCTTTTTAGATTTTACTTCTTCCGAAGCAAACGCTGCTGAGTTAGTAAACAACTACGATTGGATGAAAGAATTTTCATTCTTGGATTTTATTCGCGATGTGGGAAAACACATTACAGTGAATTATATGATGGCGAAAGATTCGGTTAAAAAACGTTTGACTGGCGAAACTTCAGAAGGAATGTCGTTTACAGAATTTACATACCAATTAGTGCAAGGTTACGACTTTTTACATTTGTACCGTGCTAAAAAATGTACCTTACAAATGGGTGGAAGTGATCAATGGGGAAATATTACTACAGGAACCGAATTGGTGCGTAGAATTGAATCTGGGAAAGCGTATGCGTTAACTTGTCCGTTGATTACAAAAGCAGATGGAACAAAATTTGGAAAATCAGAAGGTGGAAATATTTGGTTAGATGCAGAAAGAACTTCGCCTTACAAATTTTACCAATATTGGTTAAATACTTCGGATGTTGATGCTGAAAAATACATTAAGATTTTCACGTTCTTAGATAAAGAAACGATTGAGAAATTAATTGCAGCACATAACGAAGCGCCACATTTAAGAACATTACAAAAACGTTTGGCAGAAGAAATTACAGTTATGGTACATTCTAGAGAAGATTTAGAAAATGCCATTGCAGCTTCCAATGCGTTCTTTAGTCCATCTATGGATGAATTGAAAAAGTTAGATGAGAAAACGTTTTTAGAAGTTTTTGATGGTGTTCCTCAAGCTGAAATTTCAATGGAAGATTTGAATGCAGGTTTAGATATGATTGCAGCTTTGTCAGCAAAAACAAACTTCTTAGCTTCTAATAGTGATGCGCGTAGAGAATTGAAACAAAACTCAATTTCTTTAAACAAAGAGAAAGTTGGTGAAGATAAAATCATTACAAAAGAAGATTTAATCAACAAACAATTCTTATTATTACAAAAAGGAAAGAAAAATTATTACGTGATTAAGGTTAAATAACCATCAGGTTACAACCACGTATATCTGAATTATCAAAACGTCCCAACACTTCGAAAGAATGGTTGGGATATTTTTTTCCCAAATCTTGCGTAGCAATAAACGAACACGAATTGATATTGGCTAAGTCAATCACGTTAATTCCACCCGTTTTTCCTTCGGAGACATAAGTTAAAGCATCTTCTGTATCTCGAATTAATATTTGCATCCAAGACGGACATTCGAAAATTCCATCACCAAGAGAATAGGCTTGCGATAGTAATTCGGTCATGCCATATTCAGAATGAATTTTTGAAACGCCAAATCCGTTGCATAAAATTGAATGTAGTTCTTCGCGAATTATTTCTTTACGTTTGCCTTTCATACCACCGGTTTCCATGATGATGAGGTTACTTCCTAATTTTGAAAGCGGAAATGAAGTAGCTTGCGCATATTCGATTAGGTCTAATAAAGCATAGGTTACTCCAATAAGTATTACGTTTTGTCCTTCTTTATTTAGTTTTTCGATTTTTTGCAAAAGTTCACTGTGATTATTCAGATAAAATCCAGAAGCTGAATGATTGCTACTTTGAATTAAATCTTCTACCATGTAAATCAACGAAGAACCCTCGCGTTCTAAATAGGATGGAAGTAAGGCTAAAATACAATAATCTTCAATATTTCCATAGAATTCAGAAAAACCTAAGCGATAACTCATTTCGTACCAACTAACATCGGTAACTAAATGTTTGCTGGTTTGCATTCCGGTTGTGCCGCTACTGGTAAAGGTTTGCAGAATCGGTTCTGAAGAACTTAAGATATTATGGCTTTTAAAAAACTGAATCGGTAAAAACGGAATTTCAGTTAACGATTTCACATTGGTTTTATCCTTTTTCAAGAAGTTGCAAAATTGTTGGTACACCAAATTATTGTCGTACTGATGACGAAATATTTTTAAAGTAATTTTTTCAAATTCTTTTTTTGAACCAATTTGGAAAATATCTTCTTGTGAAATCATGCTGCAAAAATAGAAAGAAATGTTCTTTTGACCGCAGATTCGAAGATTTTTGTTTTATGTTGAAATCTGTATGAAATTATAGAATTTATTGGGGTAAATAGGTTTGTTTGGGTAATAATTTATATGAAAAAAGCACCAACTTTCGTTGATGCTTTTTCTATTCTTGTTATGCTGAATTCATTTCAGCATCTAATTATTGAATAACTAATTTTCTTGTAGCTGTTTTGCCTTCCTCAGTAACTTTAACAACATAAACGCCAGAATTTAATTTTGATACGTTTACAGTATTGTTGATTACATCCGATTTTAACACTTCTTTACCTAATAAGTCAAAAATTTGAACTGACATTGCTGCATTAGCAGTTGAAGTTAAGAATAAAGTATTTCCTTTTAATGGGTTTGGATACATTGTTAAACCATTGATGTTATTGTCTGTTAATCCAGCAGTAGCAGGAACAACATCTGCCCAAGCTGATCCAATTCTTAATTCATCAATTTGAACAGCAGGAGTTTCAGTTGCAGAGTCTTGTCTTAAGAAGAATCTTGAGATACTTGGTAAATCTGTAGCTGCGTGAGTATCACTAATTGTAGCTGCAGGTTCTGGACTTCCAACAACTGGATTTACCCATAAACTAACAACATCATCAGATCCAGTTGCAGCATTAAATATATAACCTACAACTACAAAATAAGTTTGTCCAGTTTGGTAAGCTGTTGCATCAAAAGTTGTATTGGCAGCATTTGCTGTTCTTACTTCAATACCTAAGTTATAAGATGCATCATCAATTCTTTTTGCCCATAAAGTTGCACCTAAATTTGTATTTGTTTCACCAAAACCAGCTAAATAACCACCATTTGCATCAGTAACACCAACTGTAGAAGTAACATTCATTAAGAATGAATAGTATAAAGTTCCTGAATTTGTAGAGGTAATTGGAGAAAAACAATCAATTCCGTCTGCAGCAAAAGAAATAGAGTTTCCAGTAGTTGATAGGCCTGTATAAGCCAAACTTCCAGCTGTAGCCGTAATAAGATCACCTGAATTTACATTTGTCCACATTTGTTGTGCACCTAAAGAGTTTCCAACTGTATAGTCAAACCCATCGTAGTAAGGTAATGTATTGGTAGTTTTACATTCTGGAGAATTTCCAGTTACATTAAAGTTACAAGTACCACCTGTAATATTAATAGAATATGCAGTGTTTTCAACAAATGTAACTACAATATTTCCTGCTGCTACTGATGAAGGGTTGTCCCCGCTAACAGTTCCTGATGTAGTAATAGTGTAAGTAGCTGAACCTCCACCTGTAAAAGGAATTGTAACGGTATAATTATCTAAGGCAGATGTTGAAGCAACACAAGCAGCAGTTTCTCCACTTAAAGCTAAAGCGCAAGAAGCAGATACATTTTCCATTTTAATATCATCAATTCTAAATTGAGTAGAAACAGGTGTTGCTACAGTTGAAGGTTGAGTAAATCTTAATGAAAGTGTAGCAGAAGATGGTATTGCACCACCAGCAATTGTAACTAAAGTCCAAGTATTTGCAGTAGAAGGAGCTGTGTAAGTTAATGGAGCCCAGTTTGTTCCACCATTTGTACTTTGCTCAATAATTAATTGAGTGGTTGCTGTACTAGTAGTTAACATTCCAAAAGTTAATTTTAAATCGCTTGAATTGTATGCAGAAGTATTTATCCCATCAATTTGAAAAAAGTGTCCTGCATTAGTAGTCTGGCTTATAAAAACATTTCCACTCCCAGATGCACCTGTATACCCTGTTGAAGGTACAGATGTTCTCATCATGTTTGCACCAGAAGTACCTGTATAAACAATTGGAGATCCATTCTGAAAAGTTGCTGGTGCTGTTCCTGTTACATAAGTAGCAACCGCAGTGTTTGCTGAAGGAGTTCCCATATTTTCAGAGTAAATTGTTTGTCCAAAAGACAAAGAACTTACAACTAATGTTAATAATAAAGTGTAAAGTTTTTTCATTTTTATGAATTTATAATTATGATACAAAGATAAATAGTTTTAAAGCAAAATTTACTTTAATGTGTTAATTTTAAATTAAATAATAACTATTTTAGAAAAACATACTAATTAATAATTAATTTTCTAGTAGCAGAAGCGTCTCCTTCTTTTATTTTAATGATGTAAACACCAGCTTCTAATTGGCTAACATTTACTTCTTTTGAAGTAGTAACAGATTCCAATACTTTTTTGCCTAAAACATTAAAAATTTCTACTTTTTTGTCTAATGAAGACTTAGTGGTAATGTAAATTTTACCTGTGTTTGTAGGGTTTGGATAAATTGTAAGGCCTTCAATTGTAGGTTCTTGGGTCTTTGTGGTAACAGGACTTTTATTCTCTTGAGCTTGTAGGCTAAAAGAATAAAATGTGGTTAAAAGAAGTATTATATAAAAGTAATTTTTATTCATAAAAACTTATATTGAATGTAAAGATAGTTATTTTTTTATACAAATACAATGCCAAACAAAAAAATCCCTCACTAGGAGGGATTTAGATTTCTATTTGTAAATTTTATTATTGTAATAAACTTACACCGCCTACTGTTGACCAAGCACCATTTGTAATGTTAGCTCCTGTAGCAGTTGAACTAGTAGTATATTGACCTGTTGGGAAAGAAACACTTACAGTTCCTGCTCCAGCAAATTGTGATGTGCCATCATTTATTTTAACAGAAGTTAGTTTGATTTTATTTCCATTAACCTGGTCAGTATTCGTAGCAGCATCTTGAATTCTTACAGCAGTTGCACCTGAAGTTGTATAACCAGAAATTACAATATTAGAAAAATCACCATTTCCTTGTTTTTTAAATTGTATTGCATCATATTCTGCAGCAGATGAACCTCCTTCAGTATTTGTTCCAGCAGCTCTTTTAAGAGTAATATTAGAAATTACAGGATAAAAGCTATTGTTGTTGTTTGAAGCTTCAATTTCCATTCCGAAGTTTCCTGTTCCTGTTTGATATGCATACCAGTTTGAATTGTTTTGACCTTTCCAACCATCTTGCCAGTCAAAAGAATCATCATAGTTACCATAAGAAATTAAATTAGAAGCATTAACAGTCCCCCCGTAAAACTCAAATCCGTCATCAGCACCTTTGTATGCTACTAAATTTTCTAGGATTGTTCCTGTGCCTACAGAGTAGAAAGAAAAAGCATTCATTTCACTTGTTCCATCAGTAATTTTTTTACCTGCATATTCAACTCTAACATAACGTAATGTACCACCGTTATGAGCAGCGTTAGTACCACCATAAGTTAAATTCAAACCATCTTCTGATGTTTTTGTAGCTGTTGCTCCTGCACCATTAATTGGAGCATCACCATACATAATAATTCCTCCCCATGAACCTGGAGTTTGAGAACTTTCTGTTAATATAATAGGTTGAGAAGCTGTACCATTCATAATAAGTTTCCCTCCATTTTTTACTAAAATAGCATCAACTCCATTTGCTGCATTTGCGGTAATTGTAGATCCAGCATCAAAAGTTACAGTAACCCCATTTTCAATGGTATAAATTCCATTTAAAGTATAATTTCCAAAAGCAAATGTTCTATTAGTTGTTGCTGAACCGGAAATTTCTCCTTCAACTGGTTGGATAGTATCTTCATTATCGTCAGTTGAACAACTTGTAAAAATCGTAGCTAAAATTGATAAGCTTAATAAAATTTTTTTCATTTTAAATATAGTTTTGTTGTTTTAAATATTTGATACAAAGCTAAGTTAGCTTTGTTTTCTTAATGTTTCTTTTATATTATTTAATAATTATTATAGCATTACAAAAAAGTAAATGCAATGTTTATTTATTGTAAATCAAAAGAGTGGCATTTGCCACTCTTTTGATTGTTAAAATTTGTATGAAGCTCCAAGAGAAAACCCTGTACCTCTTTTATAACTTTGAACGGTTAATGAATTTTCTGTAACTGGTATTTGACTTTCATCTCCTAACATTCTTTCATAGTAAGGATTTAAAATGTTGTCAATTGATAATTTTACATCCCAAGCTTTATTAATGTTTTGGCTCCAGATAAAATCTAATTTATGGAATGGTTTTTCGTAAACATGATCCAAACCTGCAATTCCAACAGCATAAATTCTTTCTCCATAAACTCCATAAACTAAAGTTGCAGTATTTGTCCATTTTTCAGAAAATTTAAAGTCGTATTTTAAATCGGCATTTACTAACCAATTTGAAGCTCCTTGCAGTTGGCGTTTTTCAAATGTATCAAAATAAGCTCCGCCTTCTCTGTTTTTTTCAGCGGTAGCTTCTGTATGCATGATTGAAGTATTAAATCCAAATGAAGCTCCTTTTAAATTGTCATTTAATCTACTTAATTGAATAATGGTTTCAAATTCTAATCCTAATAGTGTAGCAGATTTGTTGTTGTAATATGCAACTTGTTGACTACTTGAAGCATTATCAAATGAACGCTCAATTGGATTTTCAATGTATTTACCAAAAGCTGTTACTGCGAATATTTCATCTTTTGTAGGAAAAACTTCAAATTTTAAATCAACATTGTTGTTAGTACTATTAACAAGTAGTTCATTTCCTCTTTCTGATGTACCATCTGCATTTATATAGGTAATAGGTAAAGATTCGAAAAGTACTGGACGTGTTATTGTTCTACTTGCTGCAAATCTTATATTTTTTGTTTCATTTACAACATATTTTAAGTTTAATGAAGGTAGAATGTCTAACTGGTTTGTTTCAATTTTTCTGTAAGGACTCCCGATCGGATCAATGATTTTTCTGTATTTCAAATCTCTAAATGTGTTTTCAGCTCTAAGTCCAGCATTAAGTTCTAGTTTAGAAGTTAAATTATAAGTAATATTTCCATAGAATCCATCTACTCTATTTAATATTTTGGTTTTGTATTCCCCACCAGTTTCTTCTCTAAATGAAATATCATTATTTGCCACAGCGTTTTGAACAAACAAATCAATATTATTAACATTTACTATGCTAGCAGGTAAGCTAGCGTTGTTTGGTAAACCAGCAATAAAACGATATGATGTTTTCATGTATTCTGCATAACCATTATACCCAACAGCTATTTTATTTTGTTTATCTTCGTTTTTACCAAATTTATAATTGTATTCTATTAATCCTGACATGTGGAAATTATTTTCAACATCTAAATATTGACGAATAAAATTGTTGCTCCCAAAACGTACTTCAATTTCATTTTCATTAACTATAGTTCCGTTGATAAATTTTCTGTCAGGTTGATTGAATTTTGTTCTGGTATAAGATAAACCACTTTTTAAAGAATGTTTACCATCTTTAGATAGTTTATATTCTGATTGAATTTGATTTGCAAAATAATTTGATTCGTCGTATTGGTTTAATCTTATAAGTTCATTGTTTTGAACTAAACCTCCAGTAAAACCTCTTTGATCTTGAATTAGATTTTCTGTAGCTTTTAAAAATAAAGAATTAGTAGTTATCTTTAATCTATCCGATTTAAAGTTAAGTGAAAATAAAGCAGAAGCTTGTGTTCCAAATTTGTATTGAGATTTTCTTAAATCATTTTGATATATACCTTGACCGTTTTGAAATATTCTATCTATCCCCTCTCTGTATTGATATTTATTATCAAAATTAGCAGAAATAAAGTAGTACATTTTGTATGCTTTATTTCCAACATCAAATTTGTTTGCATGTGTTACTCCAAAACTTGTATTTAATGGGGCGCTAATTTTATTTACATTCCATGTTGATTCAAAATCATTATTTATTTGTCCGTTTGGAGTAGCTCCAAATCCTGAAGGTAATTCTCTTTCTTGTCCACCAAATCCGAAGAAACTTTTTGTGTTATCTGCATCAGCCGATAATAAAAAATCACGCATATTATTGTTTGAAACATAACCAACACCATAACTAATTTTTGTAAAACTTTCAGTAGGTTGTGTAGTATTAATGTCAATAGTTGCACCAGCAAAATCTCCATAAACATTTGGATTAAATGTTTTAAAGATATCCATGTAACCTACAATATCTGTAGGGAATAAATCCAAAGGAATTATTTTTTTAAATGGACTATTAGAAGGAACAGCTAAATTGTTAATTAATAAATTGTTGTAACGATCTTCTAAACCTCTAATAAAAAGTCCTCTAGATTCTACTTTAGTAATACCTGTTACTTTAGTTAATCCCGTTTCAACATTACTAATTCCTTTTCTAGACATTTCTTGTGCACCAATACTTTGTTTGATTTCAACAGCTTTTAATTGCTCTTGTAAAAGCGCACTTTCTTTTTCTTTAGATACAACTTGTATGATTTCAACATCTTGTAATTGAACCCCATTTGCTTCTAAAGTATGATTAATTACTTTTTTTTCATTAGCTTTAAGTGTAAAAGGAATTTCTTTAGTTTCGTAACCTAAATATCCAATTACTAATGTATAATTACCTGGTTTAAGAGTAATAGAATATTTTCCATTTTCATCGGTTGAAGTTCCTTGCTTTGTTCCTTTAATAATGATGTTAGCAAAAGGTAAAGGTTCGTTGTTAAATTCTTTATCTAAAATAGTTCCGGTAACAGTTCCATTTTGAGCAAACATTGCTACTGAAAAGAATAATGATAATAATAAATAACGTAGTTTCATTTTGTGTTGTTAAATTTTGGTGCAAAGGAACTGCTGAAGTGTTATAGTAAAGTTACTTACTTGTTATTAATTAGTTGCCAATGTGTTACCTAATTGTTAATAGATTAAATAATTGTAAACTCCTTTGAACATTTTATTTTATCTTTACCTTTACAAACCAAAACATAACAAATTTTGTAATGAAGAAAAAAGACATTAAGATCTTATTGGTTGATGATGAGCAAGATATCTTAGAAATTGTAGGATACAATCTTTCTCAAGAAGGCTATCAAATTGTTACAGCATCTAATGGAAAAGAAGCTGTTGCAAAAGCAAAAAAAGAGCATCCTCAATTAATTATTATGGATGTAATGATGCCCGAAATGGATGGGATGGAAGCATGCGAAAACATCAGAAAAATTCCAGAACTTCAAGATACAATCATTACTTTTTTAACTGCTCGTTCTGAAGATTATTCTCAAGTGGCTGGTTTTGATGCAGGTGCAGATGATTATATTGCAAAACCAATCAAACCAAAAGTATTAGTTAGTAAAGTACAAGCATTGTTAAGAAGATTGAAAGGTATTGAGGGAGTTTCAACAACTACAACTTTAACAGTAGGGAATATCGAAATCAATAGAGAAGAATACAAAATTATTAAAGATGGTGAGGAAATTATTTTGCCTCGTAAAGAGTTTGAATTGTTCTATTTGTTAGCTACAAAACCAGGAAAAGTGTTTACTCGCGAAGAAATTTTAGACAAAGTTTGGGGTAATGAAGTGGTAGTGGGTGGTAGAACCATCGATGTTCACATAAGAAAACTAAGAGAAAAAATTGGAGATAGCTTCTTTAAAACTATTAAAGGAGTGGGTTATAAAATCGAATTTTAATGCAATTAAAATTTAAAAAATCTTATAAGTTCGCTTTAAAGTCATCGTTATACGTAACCTTGTTCTTTTTAGCGACTATTTTTTTATATCATTATTTTGTTCAGCAATTAAATTTAATAATAGTTTTAGGGTTTTCAGCAATTTTTTATGCGGCTACATTCTTTTTAATACAATTTAGAGTAGAGCATTTTATTTACAAAAGAGTAAAAAAAATATATGATGATGTTTCCTTATTAGAAACTACTTCCTATATAAACCAACCAGTAACTACTGATATGGCAACTTTAACTAGAGAAGTAAAAAAGTTTGCCCGAGATAAAAAATTAGAAATCGAAACCTTAAAAATTAGAGAAGAATACCGAAAAGAATTTTTAGGAAACGTTTCACATGAATTAAAAACACCTCTTTTTACGATTCAAGGCTATTTATTGACGCTTCTTGATGGTGCAATGGAGGATAAAAACATTCGTAAAAAGTATTTAGAACGTGCCGAAAAAGGGGTAGAGCGACTAATATACATCGTTAAGGATTTAGATATGATTACCAAATTAGAAGTTGGTGAAATCAATCTAGATGTAACCCGTTTTAATATTGTTGAGGTAGTACAAAACGTGTTTGACTTGTTTGAAATGAAAGCAGCCAACAAAAACATTACCTTGACTTTCGATATGAAATACGCTAAACCTATTTGGGTAATGGCGGATCAAGAAAAAATCCAACAAGTAGTTACGAATTTAGTTGTAAATTCCATTAAATAAGGAAGAAAAGGAGGAACCACTGAGGTAAGTATTGAGGATTTAACTAAAGATAAAGTCATCGTAAGAATTACCGATAATGGTGAAGGTATCGAAAAACAAAACATTCCTCGTTTATTTGAACGTTTTTACCGAGTAGATAAAAGTGGTGCAAGAAGCGAAGGCGGTTCTGGTTTAGGATTAGCCATTGTGAAGCACATCATTGAAGGTCACGATGAAAAAATCTACGTAGAAAGTCAAATTGGCGTAGGTTCAGAATTTTCATTTACTTTGGAAAAGTCTTAATCACTTTAAAGTTGATTCACGAACTATCAATTTTGTAGGTAAAACAATTGATTTTGAAATTCTATTTTCATTGTTTTTTAAGTTGTTAATCTCCTCTTTTAATAACAAAAACGCTTCTGTTCCCATTTCATATCCTGGTTGTTCAATTGTACTTAATTTTGGCGAAATGACCTCTGACATAAACCAATTACTAAAACCAATAACAGCTATTTGGTTGGGAACATTAATTTTCATTTCATTTAAATAGGTTAACACGCCAAATGCAACTAAATCAGTTATGCAAAAAATCCCATCTACATCAGGATGTTCAGTAATGATTTTTTTTGCAAAGTTATAACCTTCGTCAAAGCTCACTTTTGTACAAGTATAGATTAATGATTTATCAAAAACTAAATGGTTTTTTTCAATTGCTGTTTTATATCCCATAAATCTATCGATTGCATTTTGTGGATTTTCAGGACCTCTAATATGTGCTATTTTTTTACACCCAACTTGAATTAAATGATTAACTGCTTCAAATGCAGCTTTTCTGTCATCAATAATTACTTTTGAGCAATCTATTAATTTTGAAATTTTATCAATTAAAACAAGAGGAATGTTTTTATTTAAAATAGTTTTTAAGTGATCATCATCATTAGACTCGTTTGATAAAGAAATAATAATTCCATCTACTCTTTTATTCATCAAGAGTTCTACTTGTCTTTTTTCCATTTCTTTTGATTCATTTGATTGTAATATTATAACCAAATAATCTTGTTTTTCTGCTTCTGCAATAATTCCATTAATAACATTTGAAAAAAAATGATGTACTATTTCAGGTATAATTATTCCAATAATTTTTGATTCGTTTGTTCTGAAGTTAACTGCAAATGAGTTTGGTTTGTAGTCCAATTCTTTTGCTAATTCTAACACCTTTTCTCTAGTGTTAGTATTTACATCCTTATATCCTTTTAGCGCTTTTGATACAGTAGTTGTTGAAATGTTAAGTTTTTCAGCAATATACTTTAAGGTTGGTTCTTTAGATTTCATGCTTCTAATATACAAATTTTTTTAATCAATGAAATCGAAAACGTTTTCGATTTTTCGAAAACGTTTTCGGTGATGATTTTTATTTTTTTATGGATTAAAATAATAATTTCGAAAAAATAAATTCAAAAATCTAACAATTAATTAAAATTATTACAAAATGAAAGTAAATTTTACAATTTTCAAAGTTTTCTTTTTGTTTTTGTTTTTTTCAAGCTTTTTTGCGTTTTCACAAAAAGGAAGCTTATCAGGAACAATTAAAGATAACATGGGAGTTCCAATAGCTGGAGCTAATTTGTCTATTGAGCAAAGCAAAATTGGTGCTTCTTCAGATTTTGATGGTGTTTATAAAATTTCAAACATTCCTTATGGGAAAGTTGTAGTTGTAGCATCATATTTAGGTTTCAAAACACAAAAAATTGAAATCGAGATAAATGGAGATGTTAAATTGGATATTGTATTAGATGATGATTCTACACAACTTCAAGATGTTGTTGTTACAGGAGTATTGAATCCTAAATCTAAACTTGAATCTAGTGTTTCTGTTAGTTCTGTTAATTCTAAACAAATTGAAGAAGCAGCGCCGAGGGTAACAGCTGAAGTTTTTCGTTCTATTCCTGGAATAAAATCGGAGTCTACTGGTGGAGAAGGTAATGCAAATGTAACAGTTCGAGGTATACCTGTGGCATCTGGTGGTGGTAAGTTTTTGCAAATGCAAGAAGATGGTTTACCAGTTATGCAATTTGGTGATGTGGCTTTTGGAAATGCAGATATTTTTCTAAGATATGATCAAACGGTTTCAAGAGTTGAATCAATTAGAGGAGGTTCAGCTTCAACACTAGCTAGTAATTCTCCTGCAGGAATTATCAATTTTATTAGTAAAAATGGTAGTGTTGAAGGTGGTTCTGTTACACAATCTTTGGGGGTTGATTTTAACAATACAAGAACAGATTTTGAATATGGTACACCATTAAATGAATCATTAAGTATTCATGTTGGAGGATTTTACAGACAAGGGGAAGGACCAAGAAATGCGGGTTATACAGCAAATTTAGGAGGACAATTTAAAGCTAATCTTACTAAAAAGTTTGAAAAAGGTTATGCAAGATTGTATTTTAAATATTTAAATGATAAAGCTATTGGATATTTACCAATGCCTGTTCAAGTTTCTGGAACAAATGCGAATCCAAGTTGGTCATCTTTGCCTAATTTTGATATTTTACATGACACACAACATAGTGCTTATTTTTTGGATAATTTATCAGTAGGTGCAGATGGTCAGCCAAGAAGAAGTAATATTGGGGATGGAATGCGACCAATTGCAACTTCTTTTGGGGGTGAATTTTCTTTTGACTTAGGAGAAAACTGGAAAATCGAAAATCGTTTTAGACAAAATTTCC
>JACCDV010594825.1_pt1 | contig 17655 bp, 17 predicted proteins | sample 7446131 | NCBI WGS metagenome assembly JACCDV01 (sample SAMN15323448, study PRJNA562643) | freshwater metagenome | isolation source: river surface water | place: USA:Blue River Watershed | collected 2017-08-17 | reverse complement strand
GAGGGGTGGGGGGAATTGTCAAATTGGTAAATTGATTGGTTTGTTCTAAGTGTTAAATTGATTATCATATTTTTTATTTTATTAAATCATCAATTTATGACTTGCGACTAATACTACCCACACCCCAAGTCATTTCGTTGCGGATATCTTTTAATCGCTCAGAAATTTCAAGTGGTAACAATGATGTTTTCATATCAGTCAAGACTTGCTGAATTATATTATCGTCAGGGTTTACAGTTGCCAAGTCATGTTCAGTGTCGGGTCTCCACGAAATATGAATTGTATACTTTTCCATATTGATTTCTGTCTTGTATCCATCAGCCACTAATTTAGATTGTATATATTTTAAACACATGTTCCGATTGTATGTTTGACGGTTATCAAATGTTTCTGGGATTATAATTGTAACTGACATTAACCCTCTCGAACTAATATCACGAATTGTCCGAATACAACGTATAAACACCTTGTTATATATCTTGACCTGTTTGTTGATAACGGCAGTTGAAATCTTTCTCATATCAGCTGCAGACTGACACAAATCCATATTATATATTTTTTCCCATTCCCCCATTTTTCCCATCCCATCATTCCATAAATATGATCATAATAAAGTATGAATCATCTCATAGATCCATCGTTTATACGAAGTTTGCACAATTCTAAGCTCGCAGAACTCAGAGAATTGGCACACATATTCAATATTTCCACTGATGGATTAACCAAAACCCCACTCATTCAAAAAATTATCGATCACAGGGCCCTAAATATCAAATGGAATGATCCACTCGTTCATCTCATCGCTCCAGATGACACATTTGATATATTACCACACTATTGGGATACCAAACAAGAGTTTAAACAAAATACAACTTATCACCCATTATCCGAACCACCGTATATACCCCCTGATACACATGCACCATTTTATGTTGAATTCAGAGATGATGGAAAACGACCGCATCTATTAGATATTATTGAAATCTATCAATCCAACACCGATCCATTTATAAAAATATTTGGAAACAAGGCTAGTATTGATGTAGGTTTAATACAATATTATCTTAAAAACAACTATCGGGTTCCGCGTCATATCATATACATTCTTTTACAAATGTTTGAACTGAGTGTTAATTCAATCATACAACCTAGTTATGAGATATATGAGTATACCAACAAATTATTCATCCCCGATACTTTTTACAGGATGCCCATTCTTGACTCTCCACATATCAATTTACAGACAATAAAGATGTATTCGTATCAAAAATCCACCGTCATGTGGATGAATCATGTCGAAAATCTATTCAAAACTGAATGCTTCATTGAAGCAAGTGGTACCGAGAGAGCTATTAGCATAGCTGGCCAACCATCTATTATTTTTCGAAATGGGCAGTTTTTTTCTGAACAATGCTCAGGAATCATTCATCGCCGCGTATTCGCCAAAGGCGGTATTTTAGGCCACGAAATGGGTATTGGCAAAACTGCATGCGTAATTAGTCTTATCAAATTCGTCAAGATGACCACACATCCCCGACCATGTTCTCTCATGACAGGTGGTAAGAATAGAATATTCCTCCCAATTAATATTATCATATGCCCACCGCATTTGGTGGTACAATGGAATAAGGAAATCTCGTCAATGGCCCCGGAGTTAAACTCATATTCGGTTTTATCCAAGGCACGATGGAATACGATTACTCCGGAAATGAAACAAAAGGCTGATATCATCATCATACCATATTCGGCTGATTTGATTACATATATTTTTCCGACGCTTGTTACTGACTGCATGGTCCAACGGTTAATCATTGACGAAGGACATGAATATATTGAACAATTCGTAAAGTTGCTCACCGAACTAATCCCACAACCCCAAATGCTATTTGACTTTTATAAAAACGCATGGTATATTTCTGGCACTCCATTCTCCAAGACCGATAATATGAAATATATTTTCGATTTATTACACATGTGTTCAGAAGATAGCAAGGTCAATCTCATGTCAAACCAAAGTATTATGCAAATCATGAAATTGATATATATCCATATGACCAAAGATTATGTGGATAATGAAATCAACTTGACTAAACTTGTAGTGACAAACAAGTTTTTAACAATGAATAAGGTGGAAGAAATGGAATATCTAAAAATCCTCAATAATAAACACATGGGTCGCAACAAGTTAATCATGTTTGCATCGGATATCATGATTGATGGGACGTGCAAATCGGGAGATGAGATTATGCCATCTGTTGTCTTGGACATAAATCAATATATTGAACAACGCGTATCTGGTTTAAATTCGCAGATTCTCGAACTTGAAAACAATATCAAGAGTATCGATCAGATATTGGAATCTTATTCGGATATTCATAACTCGATCACTCTCCCATTCCGTAATAAGCGCACACGTGCTATAAATCAATTGTCTGAAGAAAAAGGTTTATTGGAACGATATCACCGCATTTTACGGACAGTCGATGAATCTCAGGAATGCAGTATTTGCTTATCAGCGCAAGAGTCGAATGATCAAAAATGGGCGATGTGTAATGGGTGTTTGTCTATTTTCTGCGTGGATTGTTTCACAATTATGTGCAAACTAGGCAATCCATCTTGTCCCATGTGTAGGTCAACTAGGGGTGTCAAGTTATTAACTAACAATGGTGGTCTGTGTCTGCCCAAATGGGGTACCAAGGCATCACAGATGATTGCAGATATCAAGGCAATCCCTAAAAATGAAAAAATTATTGTATTTAGCCAGTTCAACGAACTGCTCCATAAACTGCGCGCTGTTCTCGTCAAGGAGAACATTTCGGCCGAGTATATGAACTCACATATTTACAATCGTAATGCGATCATCAATCGTTTTCAAAGCGATGGAGATCCCCAAGTGTTGCTGTTATCTTCGGTTAACACGGGTTCTGGATTAAATCTCACTGTGGCGAATCATATCATCTTCATGGATATTATCGATACCGAGAATATTAGAGATGTAGAAATGGTGGAAAATCAGGCGATTGGTCGATCATTTAGGTTAGGTCAGACGAAAGATATAACCATCACTCGTTATATCATGTCGGACACGGTGGAAGCAGAGATATTCAATCAATACAAAGATTATTACACCCACTATCATGACAATCGCTCATCCAAAAAATAAAGACCACCCAATCTCAATCTAAAAGCAATGCTTCACATTCAATAAATAATGGAAACGTATCTGCATCTATACCATATTTACGTATCGATTCGTATAAAATATCCAAGGGTGTTTTACGATTACGTGAAGACATGTGTGTCCATTTTTTGAAATTCGTATATGAATACAATATCTTTATAAATTCAATATTTAAACTAGGTATCACATCGTGAAGGATCTCACTTGTGGGGTTGATCATATTCAATGGCATATATGTGACAAGGCGTTTTAGAATACGATTATACAATACCGCATCATCGTTTTTATATAGTTTCCAATTGTATATAAAGGATATAAACGGGGTTAGTTTATGCGCATTTCGACATTTGAAAAACATATCTGTTATAGGTAGCTGGTCTAATAAATGCATATTGGCATATTCTGCATTTGTAATGATATGTAGAGGTGTATTATCCACAGAATCAATGGGTGTATCCCATTGGATATTTAAATACGTCATTAATTTAGTAATGTTTTTGATATCCCGTTCACAAATCAAAAAATTTTTAATACACTCTACATTGACAATATAATCAAACGAGTTGTATTGGGCATGATGTGCATTGTGCAAGTTTAATTCGATACGAAACAAGGAAGATAATAGTCGATCCATACATTATATGCGGTTTATAGTGTATGAAAAATACCCATTTACAGTATGCAGGTTAGTATCATGCTCGGTTTATTTGTTGTGATTCTTTTTGCGGATTATATCCTTACAAATGTTCAAGACAAGACCATATCCATGTTCTTAGTACCAGCCGTAGTAAAAACGATTATTGTAATTATTTTTGTACATGTCATGACGGGCAAGATGCAATCACCCATTAGTACTCCTGCGATTGCCGACGTAGTAAATAAATTTAAAGTTGCAGGTTTCTAATTTTCAATGATTTTTTATATATAATAGTATAATGTTACATACCTATCTCTATAACCAGATGAACGAATATATGAGCGATAAACAAACTACCATCGTCACCTTATTATCCCCCATTGATATATTATATCTCATCATCCTTCTCGTTTCTGCCGTTACTCTAGCAGTTAAACGTAATCCTAGCCACCCCATTATATTCGGAGCACTCGCTTTATTATTCCCCGACATATACATTCTTCAATACGTATTTAGACATTTTGTCCTAGGTCATGTATAATCAAATCCGTGATTTTAACCATCGCAACAACCGCCTCCATCACGAGTACAAACAAGTGGCGCAGATGTTGAGGTAGGGGATGATGGTGCAGCAGCTGATGAAACCTTGAGTTCCTCGGTAAGTCGTATTTCATTCGCATCATCCTGTTTAATCGCACCAATCTTTTCTGTTTGGAGCGCTGCTTGTGATCTCAAATAATATATCATTGTTTTAAACCCCAATTTCCAAGTATACATGTGCATAGATGAAATAATTTCCGTTTGGGGACGCTTCACAAACAGATTGAGAGACATACTCTGACATATGAATGGATAACGTCGCGCCGCATGAGCAATAATAGTCTGCTTCATAGACATTTCAAACGAAGTTTTATATACCTTGCGAATGTGTAAGGGGATTTCATCAATATTTCCAATCGTACCGTTATTTTTTACAATCTTGTTAAAAATATCAGTGTTCCACAAACCCAGGTTGATCAAATCATTCACCAACCGATGATTCACAATCTTTAGTTCACCCGACAATGTACGACGCACATACATATGACTGGTAAAAGGTTCGAAACACTCATTAAATCCCATAATCAAACTGGTACTGGCAGTAGGCATAAGGGCGAGTAAAAGTGAATTGCGAACACCATGGGTCATAACTCGTTGGCGCAGTGATTCCCAATCAAAACGAGACGAATCTGCCTTGTTCCACAAATTAAATTGGAATTGACCCATACTGAGCGGCGATCCTTTAAAATTTTGATAAGCGCCATATTGCATGGCCAAGTTACAACTCTCATCCATGGCATGATAATACATTGTTTCGTGGATCTGTTCATCCAATGCAAGTGTTTCATCATCACCCCACGCCAATTTCAACATTACAAATACATCTGCCAATCCCTGGATACCAATGCCAAGTGGACGGTTCGCAATATTACTACGTTTCGTTTCGGGTGTGGGGTAAAAGTTATATTCAATCATACGATCCAAATTTCGTACAATTACACGAACCCACTTACCCAATTCGTCAAAATCAAACTTGTTATCCTTTACATAAGATGGTAGACATAAACTCGCCAAACAACAACATGCCGTTTCGGTGGAACTAGAATATTCAACAATCTCGGCACACAGGTTAGAACTCTTGATAGTTCCCAAATTCTTTTGATTACTCTTGGCATTACATGCGTCTTTACTTAGCATATAAGGCCGTCCCGTTTCACTTTGAGCATGGATAATATCCATATACAACTGATGTGCTTTGCAACAATTCTTGCGCCTATATTCTGCATCATCCTTGACCAGGTCAATATAACTATTATACAACTTGGTAAATTCTTCACCATACACTTCAGACAGACCAGGAAACATGTCAGGATCAAACATCCACCAATCATCATCACGTTCAACACGTTTCATAAACTCGTCATCGATCCAAAGCGCATAAAACAAATCACGTGCCCTAATCTCTTCATTACCATCATGACGAGGAAGTTGTAGGAATGTACGAATATCCACATGCCACATTTCACAATAGACTGCAATAGAGCCGTTTCGTTTCCCGCCCTGATTAATATATTTGGCCAAACATTGAAACATCTGACACAGTGGGGTAATACCATTAGATACACCATTGGTAGAACGAATGAGTGCGCCCTTGCCCCTAATTTGTGAAATATGTACACCTATGCCACCCGCCCGTTTGGATATTTGTGACATCTGATTCATGGTGTTATTAATAGATTCTAAATTATCATCAGGACCCAATAGAAAGCATGAGAAATATTGATTGTTTTTTAATCCAGCATTAAAGAGAGTGGGCGATGCATGAATGAATTTCTTAGTACTTAGGCCTTCATATGTCTCCCATATATATTTCAGGCGCTCATCAATACATTCAATTTCCGTCTTACCACGGGGTCTGTGAATATCAATTGCCACACGCATGAGGAGATCTTGGAAACGTTCAACAAGTTTTCCAGCCGATGTACGCAAAAGATACTTATTTTTGACCACGTTAAAACCACTCGGATCTAGTAGTTCATCCCGCGAGTAATCTAGACGCTTGTTAATCTCATGCGCATACTTTTTCACAAACGATGCATATTGAGGACTCACAAGTGAACATTTCTTACCCCGCGTATCGATATTTTTTTCCAAAAGTAGAATCTTTTTGAGGATATCCATTTCAGTGTTTTTGGCCAGGTTGCTTGCAATTATCTTACTGGCAAATGTCAGACACTTGGGATTTACGACACCATGACGCCATACGATATTTGCGGCGATATCGTCAATTTTAGATGTGCTAATGTTTGTCTCTAGATTTGATACAATTTCATCCACAATTTCCGGAATGTTGATTGAAGAGTCGGGTTCAAGATCCATGAGACGTTTATGGATTTTGGTATGATCCACGACCTCGAGATCACCATTGCGCTTTTTCACAAACATGTCGGACGAAGGAGAAGGAGATGTCATATGTATATAAAATATATCATATAAAGTATTGCGCGCAATGGGGGGTAAATTTATTGTCCAAATTTCGGGCGCAAGTTATCGGAATAATCCGAACTTGTGCTATATAAAAGACGTGGTAATTTAGTAGATTTGCCGTATATTTCGTCCCACGGATAATCATCTTCACTCAATTCATATTTAGACGTTTCAGTTTGTTTATATTCCGAAAAATATTCGCGGAAATGTTTACTGTGTTTTATCTTGTCAGATAAAAACATGTATAATACAATACCAGTTAATATTAAAAACCACATACTAATATATTTTAATTTCGCGCTTTGCGTGGTACACGTGGTGATAATGTCAGTGTCAAAAACCCAAGAGTTCCGCAATTATATTTTATCACACATGGTTGGTTGTTATGAATTTGTAACTGGATTTCATCCGACAATGACGAGCATTTATTAAATAACTGAATATTGCGCGCACTGAATTCACCCACATGTGCTTCTTCACACGTCTTGATAAATTTAAACATGGGATTGACGTTGGTTTGTTCTATTTTCATATTAATATTACCCTCTATATTAAATTCGACGTATTGATCCCATAACATAATCTTGATTGCCTCTGGATCCAAGTTTAATAGTTTTTTGCATATCGATTGATATTCGGACGATTTTATGGTAATTATATATGCATGCTGGTCAAAAATATTGTCAAATGATAATTCGTTCAGTTTAATAAACTTCATCGAACTAGATGTTTTGCTGATATTCTTGTGATTAATTATCACTTCAAACGTATCTGGAGTTGCATCATCGACACAAAACGTCAAGATATCATTTTGTTTGGCATCCTTGATGATTTTATATAATATAACCACCTGTACACCAATTTTCATCTCACCATTTCCACGAATATTGTATACACTGAAATTATCACGTTTGATAAAACTGTGTAATAAGATGGTTTTGGTATCATCTAGTGTTTTGATTGTAATTCCATCTTGTGTAAAATATAAATAACATGTTTTGATGATATTATTTATATTATCGATTAATGATTTTAGGGCAACGATATGCACTGTCGTCGTTTCTAAAAGATACATATATATAAATAGCACATAAATTGGGTATCATTTATGTATTGATAAAGTTGGTCATTTCCAAAACGGTGCGATTTCCTCCAAATTTGATATATTTGGTTCCCTTTTTAATATAAAGGCGTGGAAATCCAGATAATTTGTCGGGTATATTTTTAAAGTGCATCTCGTGTTTTTCATCCACTTTATATAACGGGACTTGTAATTTACATTTTTTTAAAACGGATAAGATATGTGTGGAATGTGGGCACCAAGCTGCAAATACAAGAATAGCATGTTTGGGTGGTAATTCAGTTGTGGTGACGGGATTATAATTTATTATTTTAGGTGGCATATATTATATCATTCATTTAATATATTCTTCGCCTTTTCCACACCAAAGTATTGTATAAATGTTTTATTACCCATACTTGCATTGCAATCTTTACACAGGGGGAATAAATTCATTGGATCATTTGTTCCTTTTTTAGAGATAGGAATGATATGTGCAATCACAAAGCTAAAAATATCAATTTTTTCTTGACATCCTTTGCATAATCCTTCACATCCACTATAAACACGCCCCCAAACCTTTTTTCGATCTTCATTAGTCATTTTTTTACGTTGACAACCCAAATCTACATTTTTATACCAATCTTTGTGACAACCAATATAAAAATTATTAATTCTATTCGCCGTTTCACGAATATTATCAAATTGAGAAAATTCTTTTTCTAATTGTGTATTGATTAAGATGAATTTATTAAATAATTGTTCGATTGAAAAATCAGAATATAACTCTATGAAATATATTAAATCACGTTCTAATTTTGTACTCATTATTCTCGGTGATTTACAATGTTTTTGATTAACTTTGACTGCATCCGGAAATGTATGTTGAATCATTTTCATTAATTGTTTAATTGTATTTGCATGTTCAGGTAGTTCAAAATATGGTTGCACTTTATTAATACGGGCAAATAATAATATTGCTTCATCACGATTGATAACATTTATAATAGATACAGGGATATCAATATTTTCTGGAAACAATCGTTCTTCAATTAATCGCTCATATGCTTTAATACGATGTTGACCATCTAAAATCCATACTTGGCCAGTACTCTTATCACTTGCAAATATTATTGGGCTTAGAAAAGTGAATGTATCATTTTCTAATTGATCTTTCATCGCCATATATAATTCATTTACGTGATCCATATATTCATGGCGATTTAATTCTAATATATCATTATATTGTGTATATTCTCTAATCTGTTCTAGAGTTTGTGTTTGAAATGTGGGATATTTAATAAAATTCATATATATAATATATTAAATTAATCACAATTTTATTTAGTCACAATTTTTACATTTTAAGATATTCTTTTCGAGCGAAACAATCATAAGTGGCGCTTTGCATTGGTTGCATGTATGTGTTGCACTAGATGCCAGAATAGTACTATTTCGCACCATGCGCTTATAATAGGAATCAATATAATTAGTATCCAACTCACAATTTTGAAATAATTTTTTAACCGGAATTGCACTATCATGAGGTATACATGTATGGCCTAGTGGGCATACATGTACCATAGATTGATCGGGGTTTATTTTAGTAATTAAAAATGCATTGCAGTGGCAATATTTCATGATACGATAGAAAATAAATATCATATAATTCAGTTTTCACCGACGACCCATAGGTACCGCCGGTAAAGTTGAAGTAGGCCATATATCACCTATATCGCGTTTATTTTTTGGCTCTATAACGAGTGCGGACCCACCATTCGATGGTTGTTGTTTCATTGTCCGCAGTGGACTAAATCGATAATCTTTACGTAAATAATCACGCGAGGTTAAACCAGGTATGGGAAATGCTTCGATGGTATGTTCCTCAAAATGCGCATTACGATTGACCGTTGTTGAAAATTGGAAATCTAATGCGTCTGGATATGATGTCATAGGCCCTGAATTAACAATCTCACAATCAGATGGTAAAAATTGATTTGGTATTTCACTCAATGTCATGTAGCGTGTAGGTGGATTATATTTATAAAAACGTGAAAATGACTCGGACATAATAGTATGCGTAAATTATTTATTGGATTATTTTTTATCATTGTGCTGATTACCCTGTGGAATTCCCTTCACCCCGTAATCAATTCGACAGACTATTATATACAAGAAGCCAAAAAACAACACCAACATGAAATCCCCAAGTGTTCAATGTGCAACAGTAACCGTAGATACACGCTTTAACGATTTTGATCCGGATGTTTGTTTTATGATTAATATCAGCAATGCCTCGTAAATCCACCACCTCCTCCACTCCCGTCGCCACCCCCGTCGCCACCCCTGCCGTCGTCTCGCAAGAAGCTCCGGTTGTTGTTGCCCCCGAAGCATCTAAGCCCGCCCCCAAGGCCCCCAAGGAGCCCAAGGCTCCCAAGGCTCCCAAGGAATCTAAGGAATCTAAGGAGGCCAAAGCCCCCAAGGAGCCCAAAGCTCCCAGGAAGGAGACCAAGGAAGCCAAAGCTCCCGAACAAGCAGTCGTCACTGAGACCGAGGTTGTTGAGGTTTCGGCGGCGGTTGTCGAAGACGCCAAGGAAGATAAGCCTGCCGGTTATCGCGGCCATGCATTCACCGCCGGTGATCTGCAGATGGACTCCAAGTTTGATGAACTCACCAAACAACTCGCCACCGTCGTGTCGATGATTGGTGCGCTTGAAGCAAGCTGCCGCGTCCTCCAAAAGGAGGTCCGTGAATGCCGCCGTACCACCTATCGCCGCCGCAATGAACTTCTTCTCAATCAGTGCAAGCCCCGCAAGAACAAGTCCGGCAATAACTCGTTTGTTACCGTTAGTGACAAGCTGTGCTCCCTCCTAGGTTATTCCGTCGGTGATGTCGTTTCTCGTAGCCAGGTTCGTTCGGATCTCACCAAGTATATCAAGACTAACAAGCTCGAAAAGACTGATGGCCGTTTCTGGAATTATAACCCGGCTCTCGAAGATGTGTTTGGCAAGGTTGACAACTTTGGTTATTTCGCCATTGCCAAGGCCCTGTCCCCCCATCTGACCAAGGCCGCTGCCCCCGCCCCTCAGACCCAACAACCCGTCGCGTCGGCCTAAACGCCACATGGTGATGCGTTTTTATTTAATTTAATATCCCATATATTATATTACCTCGCTTCGTCTAGTGGCAAGACATATGACTGTAAATCATAGAACGGTAGTTCGATTCTACCAGCGTGGATATTCGTTTATATTAACAACTTAATATAAACGAATATCCAGTATAAATATAATCTATCATTATATATAATGGATCATACCACGGAACAACTGGAAAAACGCCTACATGCGTTGATCTACCAACATGGGTTGAAGCACTTTATCAAACTACTCGAAACTCAAGATGACATGTATCAACGACCCACGGTCATATCATCCACCAATCCATCCGATGAAATGGAAGAGGTTATTAACCTCAATGAAATATCATCCAATGCCGCAATTACCAAAGAACCATCCGAACCAGCCACACCCGAACCATCACAGGTGGAAATGACACCAGAATATCTCGCCATGTTGATTCAAGAAACATATACGAATGTCGTACAATTTGCCAACGACTATAGCAATATTTTCATCGCACCATACGATGAATTAACAACCGAAGAAGTTGATATGCTCGTCCAATTAAATAATGCATCCAGTATCAAATCATGGATCGAAAATCATCTCAGTACGCCCGATTATAAATTTCCAGATGTACTAAATTTTGATAACTTTAATTCCAAAACAACCACATCGGGATTGACCTCTTATAACCATCTATACGACGATCTTTATATTTTAATGAATGAAAATGTTATCGTGTATAAAAACAAACACCAATATTCCGATAAAACTGGAAGATTTTTAGGTGCTTTGGAATTATGTCTTGATCTATCCAATTTAATTATGAAGGATCATCCATCACATACATCCATACCCGTCGATCAGTCGGATCATTACGAAGAAATGGATGTATATATACAAACACACCCCCATGAAGATTTATGCACATACATGACCCAACTTGTAAAGGATATCTCCCAATTACCCCCCGATGATCCTCATTTAGCCATTTTAATACACCTCGCCAAGATGGAATTCTATCGTTCTTCGTTGGGCGAACAAATGTTCATTCTGGAGTTTCTTAAAATATTCACAGCCGATGAAATCATGCAACTAACTATAGACGATCTTGACATATATCGCAGATATTATCAATATAAGATTTGCGATTATACTAAGATACCCGTCAAGGAAGTCACTTATGCAACATATTTTTCTTCACATATCCCGCGTTTCTATAATTTGGAAAAAGTAAAACGAGTATTGCGACACTGGTCAACAATTGAACGCACACCTGAAGCTAATTTATTGCCATTAGTATGTCCCTGACGATATATAATTATCCCCAATTGCCAATAAATGGCCTATTAAATAATAATCGACAATTTTATGAAGAATTATATAAAACACCCATCAATGCGTACATGTCAAATAACGAATCGGATGAAAAAAAATCATATACCGACATGTGTTCGGCAAAGGTATTTCAATTATTACCACATCAGTTATTCTTGAAACATTATTTATCACCTAATACACCCTATTATAATTTATTAATTTTTCATAGCACTGGTCTAGGTAAAACATGCGCAGCTATTTCCATTGCTGAAGCACACATTAATCTAAAACAAGGCGTAGGTAATAAACGAATCAATATTATTCTCCCACGTTCCATTATCTCGGGATTCAAAACTGAATTACACAATATTCTCGGAAACACCACTGCACCCGAAAAAGCAATGATCGTTGGCGAACGCCAATGTACTGGCCTTCGTTATAAAAATTATAACTTGGAAGATAATCCAAATATTAAAGCACGTCAAGTTAATGCATTTATAGATTCACTTTATAATATCATCACATTTGACAAATTCGTCAATCTCGTCGAAAATCTTTCCGATAATGATATCAAGACAGAATATAATCATAGCATTTTTATTGTGGACGAATATCATAATATCAAAAATTATGGAGACCTAGACAATGAAGAAAAGAACGATATCAATGTCCCAGACGAAGATAATCAAAACACTCTTAATAAATTGAATCGTTATAATACATTGATGCGCGTTATCAAAAATACTGATCGGGTCAAACTCGTTTTATTATCTGCCACACCAATGTTTGATACTGTCGATGATATTAAATCTATCGTCGATCTCTTTCGCGCAAATCTTAAATTACCACCTATTAATTATAGTCTCGCAAAATACGACAATTTATTCACCACCACCCCATTAACTGATAAAGATATTGCATTTTTGGAAACCAATCTTATCGGGGCAGTTTCTTACCATACAAATAAAACGAGCTTAAAAATGATTCAACCCAATTTTAATGTTGAAGTGTGCAAAATGTCACCAGAACATAAAAAATGGTATATTGAAAAAATTACAAATAATAAAAATGCGTTTGATGCACGACGTATCACCAGTTATATGACTCGGGCCTATAATGAAATTGAAGGCCTAGAACCACAATACAGTCAAAAATATCATAAACTAATTCACAATATTTCACAACAAATCAATAAATCAAATAGTGGTCTGATTTTTATATATACGGAATTTATTAAAACCATTGAAATTATACAAAAGTTATTAACCGCGCATTTATCCATTAAACCATATTCTAAAAACCAAACGCGAAATGCATGCGCCGTAATTCGTGGAAATACGAGCATGGCTGATCGCGAACATATTTTAGAAGTGTTTAATAGCCGCGATAATGTAAATGGACGTAAAATTAAAATATTAATTGGCACACAAGTCTTGAAAGAGGGTGTTAGTCTAAAAAATGTCGAATTTATACATATATTAGAACCATGGTTCAACATGTCACGCATCACACAAATAGCAGGTCGCGGCGTTCGTTTATGCAGCCATATCGAATTGTATTCTGCTCGCCGTGACCAACAAGACCCCCTACAAGCGGTTGATATCAAATTATATATTTCTACATATCAACAACACCTGAACAAACAAAAAATTAATTTAGACGATTATACAGACATTGAACACGTTACCTACGATGAATATATATATCATCGCGCAATTCATAAACAAACCCTCATCGACGCCGTTGTTGATCAACTCATCAAAATTAGTATCGATTGCCCGTTAAATTCAAAAACAGATGATCAATGCATGGTTAAAAAACCATCCAATATACACAAATTACCACTTGAAAGATTTATTATAGAACCCATTATTGCCGAACTTAAAACCATGATACGCGAATATATAGTCGATCATACCCTAATCAATCACGCAATATTAACAAATCTAGGCATGGCATCTAAATCTTACGAGGCCTTGAATGCATCCAACAAGTTTAGAATGCTTAAATATGCCGCCGCTTTTGCATTACGAGATCTAGATATGAACCCACAAACCCACAATAAAACAACATATCAATCATTATATCATCGTTCCGCACAAGGCGCGGTTGCTGGTTTTATTCGACGCCAAATGGATGGAAATTATATTTTCATACGATGGAATACAAAAGTAGTGCCCGAAAATATCGATACAACATTTGAATTAAACAAGGGGTTTTATAAACCCATCGTATTACAACAACACATAGATGACCAAAAACATGCAAGTGCACCTCCTGACAATGCCCCCGATGCCGTAACAGGTGTGGTGGGAGAACAACCCACTTCCATTAAATTTCTCACAACAAAACGCATCACTGGCCAAGAAGATTTAATCGCGTTCAAACAATTAGGGACGTTTTTTATATATCTTATCAAAGATGGACGCATTAAAATAGGTACAGATACATCCAAATCGAAATCCGTCCTAGGTACTTTGACATTTAAAGACGATATTTTATATCAGATACTAGACAATTCACCATTCGATATACGCACAGATAAACCCAGTTATTCAGAACCACGCATCGTTCTAATCGAATATATAAAACGAATCTTATTCCCTGAACATATTATCGAAGAATTTATACATCGTGATAATCCACGTATCATACTCGTAAAACGACTCAATATATGGCAATTTAAAACCTATAAAAACAATAATATTGTTTATACACCCATCACATCTCTAACAATTACCGAAATTAAACAAATATTGGCATTACTCAAAATGACGGGTGAAAATATATCTATATCCGCTAAATTGTGGAAACAAAATACACAAGCCGTAATCGATCATATCATTATCCCATCATTTGTTAATCAACTTGATATTAATCAACTTGTTGCCAATTATGACAATTTAGGTCAACAGAATCAAACGACGATGCACAAAATATTTAATGTACGTGATACACAAATTAAACTCGAATATAATGAATTGAATATCACTACACCTACTAATTTATATCCCAAACATCTCATCGAAGAAATATGCAATTGTCCTCAACACAAGACAATCAAAGACATGTTTAAATTTATTCATACACAGATCATGAACAAAAAATTATAATTTGCGATATATTATGTATAGATATTTTCGTCTCTTGTCTGAAGAAACCATTGGATTAAACCGTATTAAAATTCTCGATATAAATCGCAAAGATCTGGCACACGAAACTATGGTTACCGTCTCATCACTCGAAGATGGATATCATCTTGGGGGACTTGTTACAAATAACATTGGCACCTATAAGAGCATCGAAAAAAAAGGAATTGACAATCGTCGCGAAAATAACCTAGATCTCAACGTGATCGAGGTTGATATAGGCAAGTCTGTAAGTATGAAAGATATTATATTGGAAATCCCACATGATATGATTGATTCATGGAAGTTGGCGTATTGTTCATGGCAATTGTTAGATGAACACCGACGCATTATTTGTGCAAGTGAGGTCATGTTCCACCATTGGGGTAGACGTGAAATACGCGTAAATAATGGATACGTTATGCCATTTACCATTTATCCCACACGTAACATGATTGAAGCCTCTAAAATAAAAATAACACATATTCATATTCCCGTAGATAAGTATCCCAAGTGGAACACTTTTAAACAAGGTGGTATCGTCTCATTTAGACCTAAACTATATACAGACTATCCGGCATTAATTTATATGGGATCCCTATTTCACAATGTCGGTTATGTGTCGCACGACATGTCATTCATATAATACCCCAACCCATCATTGCAATGTCTTCATGGGATCAGCCCGAATACCAATCCCGTGATATGCAGAACTTTGACGATCCATCACAATTGATAAAATCTGTTTTCCATATTCCAATAACGTCTTGGGGGTGTCAATCTCACAAACATTATACAAATAAAATCCCATGATATTTTCTTTTGGGATTTTCAAGACATCTGTAACAAACATCATGCCATATGGTGTCGTCAATGCACCATCGCAGTATAATTTACCACGAAATGATAAGGGTGACCAAATGAGGGGGATAGCACAAGATGCATAGATGGCATCGGCGAGTTTCATTTTAGGATATTCAGTGGGGTTAAAATATACCGTTTTGCCAGTTTCTACACATGTGGAAATAAAATAAAAATCCTTTTGCGTATATAGTGCAAATTTCGATAGAGAAATATCCCATGCAAGTCCAAATTTATTTAACAAGATACGAATTATAGACTGAAATGTCGAACTATCGTATAATGAAAATGTATCTTCTAATTTTAATAAATCCATGTTATTAAATACACTCGTTGATACATACTTTTCGTATAATTCTGCCGCCCATTTTATATCACCCCGTGTTAAAATTAATAAAACCGATATAATCGTACCAATAGATGTACCCACATATGTCTTGATCAGGGGCAATACAGTTTCATGTTTCTTTAACTCGTTTACTATAAGCATACCATTTAAACCGCCACTTGATAGAACTAGATGCGATATATTACTCGTATGCGTTGTATGTGTTGTGTGACTCATTGTACTAATGTAATGAATATTATATATCGTGATTTTTACCGCAATTATCAAATATTATATATATGGAAGTTCAAAATCATAAATTCTTTAAAATTGTCAATGCAAATTTCATAGATTATCTGATGTGTACCCATCACATGGGGTTAAATAGTGGAAATAACTATTATTTTACTACATTAAAATCTCTTCCGATATTTTATTCACGATTACCACGTGATATTAACCAAGCTTATATTTTAGAAATTATGCTACCAAAAGATGCGATAGTGACTTATACACAAATTGGGCAAGAAGATCAAATGTGGCGTGCTGATAAAATTAATGTAGTTAATATTACGACGTTACGCAAGTTTATAACTATACACCCAATTAGTTTACAAGGTTATAATAACCATCTCATAGATTTATTTCCTCTAATCATATCTATAAATGGGTTAGAAATTAAATATGTCAAAAATCAAACACCTGAACTTTGTTTAGAGGCAGTTAAAAATAATGGTCTTGCAATTGAATATATCAAAAATCAAACACATGAAATTTGTTTAGAGGCAGTTAAAAGGCATGGTTATGCGATTCGATATATAAAAAATCAAACACCCGACATATGTTTAGAGGCAGTTAAGCAACATGGTTGTGCAATTGGATATATAAAAAATCAAACACCTGACCTATGTTTAGAGGCAGTTAAAAATAATGGTCTTGCAATTGAATATATCAAAAATCAAACACATGAAATTTGTTTAGAGGCAGT